>JYMV01017556.1_pt1 | contig 100720 bp, 78 predicted proteins | sample 338911 | NCBI WGS metagenome assembly JYMV01 (sample SAMN03354496, study PRJNA234377) | hydrothermal vent metagenome | biome: Deep sea; feature: Hydrothermal plumes at the Eastern Lau Spreading Center, Western Pacific Ocean; material: Seawater | place: Tonga | collected 2009 | depth 2000 m m | reverse complement strand
TTTTTATCTTTTAACACGTCATCCTCTTCCTTGGACGGCAGGTAGCCGTTGATTTTGTTTATGCTGCCTTGGTGATTTTTTCTATGGATTTTATTTTATTTCTGATAATATAAGTTCATGAATTAAGTTGTTTTGTCATCTTAATATACTAATTATAAGGTAAGGGATATGTCAACAAAATCACGAATTGTTTTAGTTGCTGGTAGTGCCAGTCACGGAAGTGGTTCTCACGAACATCCCGGCGGGTGCTTGCTGCTCGCCGATTTGCTCAACGAGAATGTGGATGGTGTTGAAGTTGTGGTTACCCAAGGCTGGCCTGCAGAACAGAGTGTTTTCAAGGATGCAGCTGCCATTGCCATCTACTCGGACGGTGGAGTAGGGCATCTTATCCTGCCCCATCTAGATCAAGTATCAGGGTTGATTAAGCGTGGAATAGGGCTGGTCATGATGCATTACGCTGTAGAAGTGCCTAAGGGAGAACCAGGTGACTGTTTCCTTGATTGGATTGGAGGTTACTTCGAAACCCATCTTTCGGTTAATCCGCATTGGACGGCAGACTTTGTATCCTTTCCCGAGCATCCCGTGACAAGAGGATTAGAACCATTTTCGTTAGATGATGAATGGTACTATCACATGCGGTTTCGTCAAAACATGCAGGGCGTTACACCTTTGCTCAGTGCGCACCCACCGGCCTCAACACTTGAGAGGCCAGATGGTCCGCATAGTGGCAATCCTCATGTTCGTAAAGCGGTTGCCAACAGGGAACCTCAGCATCTCGGTTGGTGTACAGAGCGAGATGATGGAGGACGGGGAATTGGATTTACCGGGGGGCACTTCCACCATAACTGGGCTGACGATCAGCTGCGCAAATTTATGCTCAACGCCATTGTCTGGGCGGCTCAGGTAGACGTGCCTGCAGGGGGTGTCTCAACACCAACTCCCACGCCGGGGGAACTCGAAGCCCATCTAAATTTGTAGAGAATATATTTTTGGAAACTCCCAGAATCCCGCTAGTTTCTCTCCCTAAAAAGTGGGAAATTGACTGTTTCTTAGAAAGTAATATTGAATATGATACCTTGATCCGGCAGGTTATGGAATCCAGGATCCCTTTGTTGGTGGTTTAGGAAAGGACTTTTTTGAAAACCGTATCATCCGTACAACCTAGGAAAATCTGATCTTGGCAGCATGAAGAACTACCGTATTGGCATAACAGTCGATCAAATTAAGAAGCACCAGTTGGTCACTTCGGTTAAGGCTAAAGTGACTGGTCCAGAATATAAAAAGCACGTTGCAAGGTTTGGGCTGAAAGACGCATATGAATTGGAATCGATGCCACCTGGAATACTGGAAGACGAAATCGGGGGCAATCAAGCAGATTTTTGATAGGGAAACCTACGATCAGCAATACCAAAAATGCGAGGATGATTTTAGTGGCGCAATTCAAGGTTATTGTCCAACCGATTCAAAGGTCAACCAATTCTTCCGGTTCATCACTGGTGAAATTGGTTGACCTTTATGTACCCCCATGTTGTTGATAAACTTCTTTCAAGCGGCACTGGACTAAATTTTTCAAACCCATCGTTCATCATGCTTTTTATCTCTTTCGGACTTAAAGCTCGATTGAAAATGCCGACTTCATCAAGCACGCCTTCAAATGTACGGCCTGAGGGACTATTTCCCAGTAGAACTGGAAGATCTGTTTCTGTGCCAGGTCCCTTTCCCGCGTCATGCTTTGATATCTCTTTGCTATCAATGTAAAAGATTACATCCTTACCATCCCAAGTTACGGCGAAATGGTGAAACTCATCATAGAAAGGATCAAGCTGGGTGGTCTTATCAGTCACATCAAACTTTCCCCCGGGCCGGTTTACGATGAATCGCAAAAATTTCCCGGCATTCACATCAACCAGAAATGTCCAAGAATCCTCATGCCCTTTGGTGACAAACCGAGGATACACGCTGGTACCAGTGCCAGTCATCTTCGCCCAAGCCGTACAAGTCATGGCTTCCATGCCGTCCAAGTCATCGTGATTTGCCACTTCAACGAGTTCCGCGTTATCTTTGCCAGCAAAAACCAATCCTCGACCAATTTTTCCAGTGCCCCACTTTGGTCCTTTGATGGTTCCATCGTGTTGGTTTCCTGAAGCGTCCTTGACCAATTTCCCATTGCCTTCGTCAAGTTTCCAGAATGCAACAACACCTTCGATTTCCGCTTGTAGATGCATATCTGACAAAAGTAAAGTGGCTGAAAACGTCAATATTAAACTTATTCTAGTCATAAAGGTATCCTCCTAAGAACTTGTTTGGGAAAAGTAGGGTTTGGATTGAAGTGGCAGACTTCAAGGAAATCCTCTCTGTCCAGAGAAAATGTTAGCGTTGCACCCAAGATAGCAGGATCGCCAAGTTCCTGTCAACCTCATTAAGCGACAGATGACAACGACATTGCCGGAGAGATGTGATGCATTTCGAATGAAGTGCTAAAAAGGGCAGAGGTTATTTCAGGATAACCATCTTTTTCATGCTGCTGAATTCATCCGCTTGAATCTGGTAAAAGTAAACGCCGCTTGCAACCTGCTCACCAAGTTGGTTCCTACCATTCCAATAAGCGGCTTTACTTGGAGTAATGTAGTTCCCGGATTTCCGGAACCCCAGATCAAGGGTTCGAACCGGATGCCCCATGGCGTCATATATATGAATCTGTACAGGTGCCGCGTCCTTAATGGCGAAAGGAACCCACGTTTCAGGATTGAATGGATTTGGATAATTTTGCATTAAGGCAGATTTTGTAATCTTAGGAATGACAAGGAAATTAAGGGTGCTTGTATCGAAATTGGTTATGCTTTCTTGATTGACTAACTTCGCATTTTCGATTTTTAGAGAGGTGTTTCCGATGCGAAGAGGTTTTATACGTAACGTGATATTTTGATCTAAATACTGACGATTGGCTATAGCGAACAGAATCTTTTGAAAATCTTTTGCTTCAATCTTTTGTGAAACAACGAATGTTTCTTCATCAGAGGGAATGTCCGCAAGCGTAATTTCTAATTTATCCGGATCAAATTGAATATCAAAACCAAGACCAATTGCTGTCTTTGCATGAATCGGTATCTCGATGATCTCATCCAATTGAAGTTCATCCGGCAGATCGACAAGATCTAACAGGGAATCAAAGAGTCTGCCTTCTGGTGCGGCGTTCTGGACACCCAGATCCGTACTGAACGGCCCAATAGATGAGTGCCCAAAGTTTCTGATGATTAACTTGAAATCTTCGGTATCCACAATTTTATCCTGGTTGATGTCAGCTACGTTATTATTTGTTCCGAAATTATTGGCGAAGATTGTTACGTCATTGATGTTGATGATGCTATCCCCAGTAATATCACCAGCGAACAAAAAATCCTCCGTTTCTCCAGATCCGGTAAATTCCCCATCACCGTTGATATCCTTGTATCCGTGGATAGTCACGCCTGTTTTCACTACGCCTGGGTAGATATCCAGTGGAATGGTGTGGTGATTTTGTCCGCGCATATGGTAGGGTGTCTTGGCTGTTAAGAAGAATTTTCCTGTCGGTAGATTGCTAAGTTTAAAATTACCATCTTCATCAGTTTGAATTTGGATGCCGTAGTCTATCGGAGATGCATCGTCCGCTGAAACATATGCGGAAAAATTTCCTTTACTGCCGGGTTGGCGAAGTTCAAAAGTAAGTAGTGCGGCATGAGTCTGCCAACCTTGAAGCCGTACTGTGCCGAAAATTGAAGCTGTTGGTGGTAATACCACAGGTGTGAAGATGGATTGGGAATTGAAAGGAATATGGACATTTCCATCTTCATCAGTTGTTCGGGTTTTGCGTGCGGTATCATACGAAACCACGATGTTTGCAAATCCGGTTTCACGCTTTTGAAATACGAGAGTGACGAAACTATCTGCGATAGCAAGGGTTTGATCTGTTATAGAAAATATGTGGCCGGATGTTGAGGCTGCAACGATATCGGCGGTCCCTTTAATAGCACTGCCATTTCTGAGAATAGCCGCATTCCATTGATTTGATTCTGAAGCCTGTTGCCACGAATTTTGAATTGGGCCGATCGATACGCCGTTTTGGAAAGGTTGATTCAGTCGGAATGCCGTATTAGCCTCAATTTGAGCGGTGAAAGCTGTGTCAACTGTTATTGTGCCCGGTACAGTAACACCGTCGTAATCGATTACTTGTCGACGTTGACCTTTGGCATTACCGCTTGTGATGACCACGAAAAAACCCTGATAGTAATTATCAATCCCAAGATACGGTAAACTGCTGGAAATTAAAGTTCTCCCATCTTTTCTCCCATCTGTGGTGGTGTTTCCCTTGGTTGACTGTACGAACGGCTGTGTGGTATCTGCCACGTCGATAACGTTTGGGTCAAAGTTCAGGTAAATATCGACTGCTTTGATAGGCTGGTTATTGGTATCCAATTTGATATCCACAACAAAGTAATCGCCAACGTCGCCTGTTTTGATCGGTGATCGAATTATAAGGCTGTGATTACTGATAGTGACTGCGGCAGGACTTATGCTAACCATTTCAGGCAAGTCGATTCGGTAGTCACTGGAACTGTCGACTGATTCTGAAAATGCCTGGTCAATAGTTAGTGTTTGAGTAGTGACATCATATGCCGTAATGGTTCGACTTTCCCCTTTGGCTTTACCTTTAACGATAACGATTCTAGCACCTCGATACAGGGAATTGCCTTCAGTCGTGGTTAAACCGTCCTCTGAATTATCAGTTACCGTAGTTTGTGTTCCTCCGGTTACTTGGCCTGCTAGAACACAGTCGGGATCAGCTTCGATTCCCGTATTGTACTCATCATTGAGAAGGCCGTCGGTAGCTGCTGTGTCCATAACACCGTAAATGTAGTAAGTGCCATCTGGAATAACGATTTTATAGCTTTTAACATTGCCCGGCGCAACAATGGCTTCAACTGCGGGAGTGAAAGTTAGCGTTCCCGTATTGCCATCGTAGTCGGTAATAGTATGTGCTGAGTCAAAGATCCCACTGGTGAAAATTAACTTTCGGCCTATGTAATAGTCGTGGTTTGAGCCTAGGCTTGTATCAACAAGCGTGTTATTTGAGGTCGCGGTATTGGTTGGAGATGTTTTCAGAATTACCAGATCGTCCCATATCATTTCGTTTGAACCAATTCGTCTGCCGTTATCATCAACAGATAATTCTATATCCTTCTTGATAATACCGAATGGCGCTTTTTCGTCAGTAACGTCTAGTGCTCTTGCTAGCTCTCCAATTGTTTTGGTTTTGCTTTTGTCAAAATAGAGATCGATGTTGACGGGAACATTGAAGTCTGTCCAGGATTCCACCCATTTGACCTTGTAATCAAGGGTTGTCTGTTCCTGAATTGCCGGTGTTAGAAGTCGCAAAGCCGAACCCTGTTCCCGAACCAGTCCACTAGATTGGTACCCGGCGTCATAGGTGCCATCGCCTTCGGAATCTATTAGCGCATAGATGTAGTATGGGACGTTGTCATCAATAGGACTTGATGCGTTGCCACTAGCGAAATTAAAGAGAAAACGGTCTGATGCCCCTTCTGGATCTTCATCGATTGGTGTTTCAGTTAATTTGGCATAGCCTGAGGCGATGGTCACTTGGTCTGTTACCCCTGCTGCCGTATTGAGTGCATTAGTCAATAAGCCTCCGACAGATTCTCCGTTGCCGTTAGCGACGTTGCCACGGAGATCGGTTTTGCTGTAAAAGAGATCGATCAGAGCTGGTTCATCCCGGTCCACATCAGACCAGGCGATAGTGTAATATGGATGTACTGTTGAAGTAGAATCTGTACTTGAAATTGGGTTGTCAATCACTATTGCCGGGCTGTGTGTGACGTCAAAAATCATCTCTGCTTTCTTAGCCGCTAGGTCCCCTGATGTATCTTCCAGGATCACCCATACAGTATATTTGCCTGCGGGTACGACGGCGGTTGCCGAATAATAATCCCACCGTTTGAAGCCATCACCCGGATCTTTGGCAAGCCGTTCTGTTTCCGGAAATTGACTGATCGGTGTGATTGTGCCGAAAGAGTTCATAGCAAATGCTTCGAACGTGTTGTTTTGAATATCTTTGGCTAGGGTATATAATGCTGGGTTCGCATCATATGCAATTTTCAGAATATAATAAAAGGAAATTGTGAGGTTGTCGTCCCAGTCACCAGCCTTCCAATCAACCGTTATTGTGTCTGCGGTGACCACATCTGAGGAATCAATATTTCCAGAATCGGCTTTATTAGGGTTAATTGTTACCGGCACGTCATAGAAAAATGGGCTGTGTCTGACCGTAACCTGGCCAACAGATATAGTTAAGTAATCGTAGGCGGGACCATTCCCGTCGTCCGCAATTGCGTAAAGATAATAATCTCCTTCCGGTGCCGGACTCTCTCCAAGCAACCCAAATCCAGCTGTAAGGTCCCAACCGACGCTGTTTGCGGTTGCAGGATCCAAATCGGCTTGAACAAGCACAGCTCTTTTTGTATTGTCTGTTTCACTCACCGCACTGAGCAATTGATCAACTAATGCGAAAGGAGCCTGAGAGACATAAATATCCAGATCCTCATTGTTGTTTTTCCTGTCCCAATCTGTCCAAGTTGCAATATGAGTTCGATGATCCGATGAGATAATATTGGAATCGACACTTGCCGTATCGACCACGATGTCGGTAATTGGCGGATCGGTAAATTCAAGAGATTTGAGTTTGATTTTCTTGCTGACGGAAGTGTATGCTGTACCACCCACGTAGTAAAGAGCGTAGATATAATAATCCGTTCCGGTTGTGCTTGCTAGCGCCGATGTGTTCCAAACGTACGAATTCGTGTCTTTAGCGTTTAGCGTATCGGTAATACGAGTGGTAAGACTATTATTGGAAACGTCTGCAAAATCGACATAAGTGCCAACAGGTGAGTAGCGAAGTTCGATTTGAGCGTCTTCACCTCTGTCTGTCCATTTGAGGATGATGGAGGTAAAAGCTTGATCTTGGCCCGAAGTGGGCAAATCATCTGCTGGCTCTCCAAAATCTGCTGTTGTCTGGAATGCGATTAGACTTACATTCAGCTTATTGTCTGACATAATGATGTATTCATTTTCGTCTTTGTTCTGCGGATCCATGTAGGCATAGTAGTAATTTCTCGGTGAATCGACCAGTTTCGGATCATCTGAACTATTCCAGTGCGCTGTATTTTTCCCCAGAGTCATTCCTTCTGAACTATTGAAATATACATGGGGGCTGGCAACAAGTCCGGCTCGAGTCTGGGCCCCGCCGCTCGTATCTGTATAGAGTTTATAGTATTGTCCATCGTTTAAGATTGCGGTGGTGACAAAAGCATCAAAGGCGGATGCGCCTTGGTCTACAGGCGTTGCAAATTTTCCTGCCGGCCAGCCTGAATTTCCCGTTGCATTGACAACCCCATCGTCTGGCACAAAATCGATGGATCCCAGTAATCCAGATCCATATTCACAATCCCGGATGGCAACCCACTCAAAGTCAAGGACAGCACCAAAATTATTTTTGAGTTCGAATGGCGTTCCAATTGTACTTGAAGCAAAGAGCAGGCGATCATCGGTTTGACCCGACAACTGAAATGTCCCGCTATTATCAAAAATCTTACCACTGCCAATTATAATTCTACCGGTACTGACCGCTGATACTGAGGCGCTTGGGAGAAGTGTCAGATGTCCGCCAATTGTCAGTTCGCCTCCCGTGATCAAAGTGGCAATACCAGTGTTAGCAAAGGTAAGAGGTCCATTAATTATTGTATGTTCCAGGTCAATTGCTTGATTAACTGTTCCGCCGATTTGTAAACCGTATCCTGCGGCAGAAGGAATCGTAAATGTTGTTGAGGTTACACCTTCCTCCTTAAGATCACCTTCAATCCACACGTCAGTTGCATTATCAATTACTGGATTATTGGTGTTGTTTTTTTGGAACGTTAGGTCTCCACTGACAGCCAACTGAGCATTGTTAACATTCATTTTCGCTGTGCCTTCGTGACTAATAATCTTTATGGATGCCATTGTTATAGAAGTTGTTGATGCAGAACCACTGCCAGTATTGTTTATAGTCAGTTTGGCCTCGCCACTGCCGTAGGATTGAATCAGCACAGCTTGGGTGGATATCGTGCCTTCAAGCAAGGTGAGTGTGATATTACCGGTATTCAAGGCCTTGACCGTTATTGTTCCGTATGTTCTTGCTGGGAGAGTGATACTTACATCGCTATCACTGGTTTCTGCTATAATGTTCACTACATCTGGAACGTTTGCTAGGGTTATACCGGCGGAGGGTACGGTCCCGGAATTAAAGGTGGCAGTTTCGCCCGCTTTCGGCACGTTCTCATCGGCAGGATTTCCCTGCCAGTTATCCCCATCGCCCCAGTCGTTCGGTTGACTGAGTCCATTCGTCCATATTTGGTCATCCGCAGATAGTAAACTTGAAAACAGGAATAGGGAAATCAACAAAGTCAAAGTGATTTTGCTCGATTTCAAAAACGCTGAAGTATTCATAAACGAGTGTCCTCAAAAATCAATATACGACACATTAGTTTGTTTCAAAATCTCACCAATGTGCTGTAAGAATCCCAACGCATTTACTATTTAACTTATTACATTAATTCCATAATTGTTGGGCAATTTAGTTATTGTAATAGATCTCTTGCGAAAGTCCGAATTAACATTGAGCCTTTATAGGCGAGAATTTTTTTGAGACTAGCGTTTAACTTCTAGAAAGTTTTTTTAACCTTTAAGTAGGCGTCGCGGTGGACAAAGACACTTGATATAAAGTGTCTAGTATTTTTCTGGCTGCGAAATGATCCCCGATCCCCAAGTTGGTTCTTTAATAATAACATGTTTTAGATCTATTTTAATCTAGATTTTGCTAGTAACTTCGAGCAAATTGCATGCCATTGGGTATACGAATGGTGGTGCTAAGCTGAATGGCACATCAAATTCGGTTGGCTTTTTACAGTGGTAATTTAGATAGGGTACCATTTCCAAAATCATTTGGATTTAATCATGTCTTATGCTATAATTACCGGCACCATGGAAAAGTTTTCCTAAATGGATCGTGAAAATTATGAAATTTGTTTCGTTTGCGAAGTTGAAACTATTAACAATTTTTAGGAGATAGCACTAAATGGCACATGAACTTCCAGTATTACCTTATAGCCACGACGCTTTAGAACCCTACATTGATGTGAAAACGATGGAAATTCATCATGGTAAACATCATCAGGGATATGTGACTAAATTGAATGACGCCCTTGAAGGAAATAGCGATTTGGCAGGTTTATCGGTTGAGGATCTTTTGAGCCAAATTGATAGCGTCCCCGAAGGGATACGCCAAGCTGTGATTAACAACGGCGGAGGCCATGCTAACCATTCGCTGTTTTGGTCAATCCTCTCACCAAACGGTGGAGGCCCTCCAACTGGGGAACTGGCGACTGCTATTGAGGCCGCATTTGGATCCCTTGAAGCAGGTCGTGAGGAGTTTACGACTGCGGCTAGCACTCGTTTTGGTTCTGGCTGGGCGTGGCTGGTTGTTGACGGGAATGGCGATCTCAAGATCTATTCAACCGCCAATCAGGATAGCCCGATTATGAATGGTGACACACCGATTATCGGTCTGGACGTATGGGAGCACGCTTACTATTTGAATTATCAGAATCGTCGTCCAGATTATATTGATGCATTTGCCGATAATGTTATAAATTGGGATGAAGTTACCAGGCGTTACGCTGAGGCAAAAGGATAGTGTACAAAAATCTTGACAGTCCTGGCTGTCTTGTGTATACTTCCATGTTCATCCAAAAGCTTTGAAGGGAAGGAGTAGGTCGGAAGGTCTTGATAGACAGAGAGGGAAATGCGAAGGCTGGAACGTTTCCTCAAGAAACCCCGATTGAACATCGTCCTGGAGCTGTCAGCCTGAAGCTTGTCGTTAGTTAAGTAGGGCTGGTCGGTTGATACCCGTAATCGTATTGAAATAAGAGCCTTTTTGGGTTTGTAACGCAATAAGGAATTGGAGTGGTACCGCGGTAAGGTTTTTGCCCTTCTCGTCTCCATCGTTTTGGAGCGGGCGGGGCTTTTTTATTCCGGATTCTATTCACAATCACTATGGGGTATAGGAACATGCTAATGCGAGGAGCGAATCTTCTTATTGAGAGCCTAAAGCGCGAGAATGTAGAATATATTTTCGGTCTTCAAGGGGGGGCCGCAATGCCTATCTTTGATGCGCTCTACGATGCTGAAGGTATTAAGCTTATCACGATGCGGCATGAACAGGGAGCGGCACATGCTGCTGACGGGTATGCGCGTGCAACCGGTAAAGTTGGTGTAGCATTGGCGACCTCTGGTCCTGGTGCTACAAATCTTGTAACTGGAATTGCAACAGCTCACATGGATTCAATTCCTATGGTCGCAATTACCGGACAGGTTCCAACTCAATTAATCGGTAACGATGCATTTCAAGAATGTGATGTTCTAGGTGTAACACGTCCAATTTGCAAGCATAGCTATCTGATTAAAGACAGTTCCGAGGTGCCGGAGGTTGTGGCGGAAGCTTTCCATATCGCTAGTACGGGGCGACCGGGGCCGGTTGTTATCGATTTTGCAAAGGATGCACAGATTGCTGAGTCTGAATTCTATTATCCCGAACAAGTTGATTTGCGTAGTTACAGTCCGACTACCGAAGGACATCCGCGTCAGATTGCCAAGGCCGCTGAACTGATCAAGGCTGCTAAGCGCCCAATAATTTATGCTGGAGGCGGCGTTATACTCTCGGAAGCATCTGAAGAGTTGCGTGAATTGGCAATTAATGCGCATATGCCGATTACTGTGACCTTGATGGGGCTGGGAGCATTTCCTGAAACTCATGAGCTGGCCATGGAAATGCCTGGTATGCACGGATCGTGTTGCGCCAACTACGCATTTACCGATGCGGATCTGGTGGTGGCAATCGGCGCTCGATTTGATGATCGAGTGACAGGAAAATTGGAGGTGTTTTCATCCAAGTCAAAAAAGATCCACATTGATATTGATCCATCTTGCATCGGAAAAAATGTTTGGGTCGATGTGCCGATTGTTGGGGATGCCAAAAATGTTTTACGCGAACTCAACAAGCAAGTTGAAAGAAAAACGGATATCGATCCCTGGTTACGCCAGATTGATGAATGGAAAACGAAGTACCCATTCGAATACCGCCAAAAAGGCGATAAAATTATGCCACAGTACGTTATTGAAGAAATCTATAACTTGTATCCGGACGCAATGGTTACTGCGGATGTCGGGCAACATCAGATGTGGGCTGCTCAATATTTCAAGTTTACAGAACCTCATCAATGGCTTAATTCTGGCGGTTTGGGAACGATGGGGTTCAGTCTGCCGGCGATGATAGGCGCTCAGATTGGCCGGCCGGATAAAACTCAAGTTAATATCAACGGTGATGGTTCTTTCATCATGACGATTCAGGAACTTGTACCAGCAGTATCAATGAAACTGCCATTGAAGATCTTTATTATCAATAACATGTATCTTGGTATGGTACGTCAGTGGCAAGAACTTTTCTTTAACAAGAGATATGCCGCTGTAGACTACCATGATAATCCTGATTTTGCTAAGCTTGCTGAAGCTTTTGGTGCCACGGGTATTCGGATTGAAAAAATTGAAGATGTTCGCCCCGCACTTGAACGGGCTAAGGAAATTGAGGATGGTCCAGTTGTTATCGATTTCATCGTTGACGAAGAAGAGAACGTTTTTCCCATGGTTCCATCGGGTAAGGGTTTGGGTGATTTGGTTCGAAACGAAGAAGAGGCGGGTAAGGGTTTGGGGGGTTTTATTCGAGGGTTAGCCTAGTGGCTGAGGGAAGACACATTTTCTCCGTCTCGGTTGAAAACAAGTTCGGAGTTCTGGCCAGAGTGGCGGGCTTGTTTAGTGGTCGAGGGTTTAATATCGACAGTCTCTCAGTTGCTGAGACAGAGGATCCGAATACATCCCAGATGACGATTGTTACGCATGGTAATGAGGCTATTATCGAACAGATTGAGAAGCAATTGAATAGGCTGATTGAGGTCATCAAAATTAAGGACATGACCAAAGAGAATCATGTCGAACGGGAGATGATTCTTGTAAAGGTAGCGGTCGATACGTCCAAACGGGGCGAGGTACTGCAAATCGTCGATATCTTCCGCGCTCGGACAATTGATGTGGCTTCTGGGTCGTTAACAATCGAAATCACGGGTGATGAAAGCAAATTAAGTGCGATCACCGATATGCTAAGACCATATGGTATTCGTGAGCTTGTACGTACGGGTAAAGTCGCCATTATGCGCGGTACGGGGAAACAGTAAAAGAGATTACTAAACATTAATTTAAATTCTTGATTTGGAGACATTCACTTTAGGAGAGATCTGATGGCAACGATTTATTATGATAGCGATGCAAATTTTGATTTACTCAAGACGCGAACAATTGCTGTGATTGGTTATGGGAGCCAGGGACATGCACAAGTGTTAAATTTGCAAGACAGCGGTGCCAATGTAATCGTGGGACTTCGGCCAACGAGTCGATCGGTTTCCGAAGCTGAATCAAACGGTTTAACAGTAAAAAGCGTTGAAGATGCTGCCGCTGAGGGGGATATCATCCAGATATTGATTCCGGATGAGCTACAAGGGACTGTATATACAAGTCAGATTGAACCGAATCTGGAAGATGGGAACATGATAATGTTTTCTCATGGTTTCAGCATCCATTTCGGTCAAATTGTGCCGTTACAGAATATTGATGTTGCAATGATTGCACCTAAAGCGCCTGGACACCTTGTTAGGCGTGTTTTTACAGAAGGAGCTGGCACACCTTGCCTCCTCGCGATTCATCAGGATGTGACTGGTCAAGCAAAAGATCTAGCCCTTGCTTATGCTAAGGGTATTGGTGGAGCGCGTGCAGGAGTCATTGAAACAACTTTTCGTGAAGAGACCGAGACAGATCTTTTTGGAGAACAAGCGGTTCTCTGCGGAGGAACTACAGCGCTGATAAAAGCGGCCTTTGAAACGCTTGTTGAAGCGGGATATCAGCCGGAAATGGCATACTTTGAATGTTTACACGAATTGAAACTAATTGTTGATCTCATTTACGAAGGGGGACTTTCTTGGATGCGTCATTCGATTAGCAATACGGCTGAGTATGGTGATCTAACACGCGGCCCAATTGTAATCGATGAGCATGTTAAGGCAAAAATGAAATCGCTTTTAGAAGATGTACAGAGTGGCAAGTTCGCCCGTGAATGGGTGCTGGAAAATCAGGCCAATCAAACAGTATTACAATCTCTTCGTCGAAATGAAGCAGAGCACGATATTGAAAAGGTGGGAAAAGATCTGCGTAGCATGATGAGTTGGATTGAAGAAAACTAGACAATAACAAAACTATAAGCCATTGAAGCGCTGCCTTGAGAATTTAGGACTAATAGGCGGCTCTTTTTATGCCTATTGATTTCTTTCTTCAAGAATTTTTGCGTAACGAAATTTATACTCAGTTCGTTTTCCTTCTGGAAACAATTAATATCCGAAGGGGAATTGTATGCCTGTAGGTCGACAGCTCATTGTGTGGATGTCTATAATACTGGTATTAAGTTTTATCTTATTTAGCAAATTAAGGGATGTCTCTGCAATTGCTGAGGAACTGTTACCGGATGAAACTCCACTTAGCTTTAGAGAGATTCTAGCTGAATCAATTAACTCTGATGTAAGTGAGGTCACATCTACCCAGAACTTAATCGAAGGTTCGATTCTAAAGGAGCGGGGAGAAGAATTTACCGAATTTAATTCCGCAAAATTTGATATTCCTATTAAGAAACCAACCCTTTCTATAGAGACTTATCTGGTCAGAAGGAATGAAAATCTGTGGAAAATCGCACAGGATAATGGTCTTGATGCGTTTACTTTGTTAAGTGTTAATAAGCTGAGAAATGGAAATTTAATTCGACCTGGTCAATCAATCAAAGTTCCAAATCAGCGTGGAATTCTCCACAAGGTAGTCAAGGACGAGTCTTTGGAAGAAATAGCCATCCGTTATCAGGCAAGCATTAAAAAAATTATTGAGTCTAACGGTATGCTTGATCCGGATACAATATACGCTGGCACAGAACTCTTTATTCCGGGTGCTAAGCTAAATGAATCTTTCCGCAAGAAATTAATTCCACCGCCTTACAAGCCGAAATTTTTAATGCCTGTCTCTGGGCGGTTAACAAGTGGATTTGGATACCGTATCCACCCGATCTTAAAAAAAAGGCGAATGCACAAAGGAATTGATATCAGTTCAAGATATGGTTCTAACGTCAAAGCGGCAGTCGGCGGTTTTGTGACCTACAGCGGTCAAATGGGAAATTATGGAAATCTGGTAGTTATTGATCACCAAAATGGTTTTGAAACGCGTTACGCCCATAATTCTCGTTTAAAGGTCAAAAAGGGGGATAGGGTTCATCAAGGACAGACTGTCGCTCTTGTCGGGAATACAGGGCGTTCAAACGGTACACATCTACATTTTGAAATTTGGAAGAATGGGGAAGCTATTGATCCCATTCATTATCTAAAGTAATGTTAGGAGATTCAACTGTCATGAAAAATTATGTTTTTAGGATCGTAGTTGTTGTTGCAATCGGTCTTACCTTGGGTTGTGCAGATCGACCGGATTGGTATGAGGAGCCAGACCCTGAATCACCTGAAGCCCTAGCAGCTGAAGCTCTCAATCTGGCTCAGGAAGCGATGAAAGCCGCCGGAATTGACATTGAATTCAATGATTTGGGTGACCTTGCCGAGCTGTCTTCGATTCTACCGACACCGGAGAAGTTAACTAGTTTGAATGACCAGCAGGTTGGTCACATGCAAACCGCGACTGATGAAATGTACAAAATCTTGGAAGTCGTTGGCGAATCTGGAAGTGTGCCTGGTGCACCATTGAACCCTGCCAAGGATATTCAGCCGATTCTATCTGATGCGGATCTCCTTCTTGTAAACTTGCATTTATCGTACCTGAATGTGCTTGAGGCAGTTAGATCCCTTTCGGTTACTGGGGAAGATATCTATAAAATCGAATACTCACAAGATGCCGGATATGCATTTAAGTTGACTGAGTCAGGACAGGCCAAACTGGATCAGGCAAAACCTGGGGAGTTTATCCGTGACCTCAGCGAAGCACAGCGCCAAGCGATTGTCGATTCACTTTTTATACTAACTGGTGCCAAAGTGGAAGTGAGTAACTTACCAGGCATGGTGCGAACAATTAAACGTATGGATTGGCAGAATGCTATTTATCATTTGGATGAGATGTTAAGTTTGGCTGAAAAGATAGCTCCGGATCTAGGTGTTGCCATGATTGATTTTAATGACGTTATTGCTGATGCACTTTCAAAGGGTGTAATTGATCAGGTAACGGAATGGGGGTTTAAGATCGAAAACTACGATGATGTAATGAATAAGATCAAAAATTTAGTTTCAGATGAAGCTAAGAAGCAAATTAGCGGTTAGGGGGGTGAAAATGAGATTGAATTATACCGGTGATGTTGTGAAAACAGTTGCTATGTTCATATTGTTGATTATTGCTGGCAGCTTGTTATATACCGACGTAAATGCAGAAGAAGATCAAAAACCGCTTTACCTTTTCAGAAGCGCGCGCGCTTCTGCATTGGGGAACGCCTATGAAGCGATCGCCGATGATATTTACGCTGTGCATTATAACCCAGCTGGTTTGACCAACATTGGTGAAACGATTTTTCAACTAATGGCTGTACGGGGACGTTTTACTTCTGATGTTGTTGAAGAAGCTTCAACAATGCAGGATTTTGTCAACGAAACGATAGTGCCGTTGACAGACTCGAATAACCCGTTAATGGATCCAACCCTTTCAGCGCAGAGAGAAGCTCTCGTTACAAGGGCTGAAGAAATTCTGAAAAGACGTATCGGTTTCGGTTTGGATCTGCCTGCGTTTGGTTTAGTTTTACCAATGGCCGATAGAAAGTTAGCTTTAGGTGTATCCTTTATACCGATGACTCAGACAAATACAAGCTTTCGTATCGTTAAGCGTGGTTTACCATGGCCTGACCCTGTAATGGAAATGTTTGATAATCAGGTGATCTATCGTGTCGCATTTCAAGGATCATTGGCGACTGCTGTATCATATAACCATGATTTGAATGCATCTTTTCTGAAGTCGATAAAAATCGGTGCCGGACTAAGGTTAATTCGTCGCAGTATTTTTACTGACGAAGACAACCCGTTTATGATTGCCGATGTGTTGAACCCAGATGAGTTTAAAAAGAATTACTTCAATGTGGGTGATGAAGGATTTAGCGGTTACGCACGCGATAATTTTGAGACATCGACTGGTTACAGTGTTGATCTCGGTTCATTATTGACACCTATGGATGGGTTGAATCTTGGGCTTACGTTCAGAAATCTGGTGAGTGGCATATCTGATCAGTCTTTTCCTCCTAACTTCACTATGGCAGTTGCGGCTAAACCTTTTAGTCTGCTAAATGTTGACAATAACTTACTGGATCTAACGCTCGCTGCTTCTTGGGATGATCCTAACGGTGATGATAATCTGGGTGGTTTTGCCCTCGATCAGTATACCGATCACATCCATCTGGGAGCTGAAGTGCGATTGTTGCCTGGGCAACTGGTCGAAGTTGCATTAAGAGCAGGAAACAATCAAGGTTTCCCGACTGTCGGAACAGGCCTCAGGATATTTAAATTTTTGAACTTGGACGTTGCCTGGTATGGTGATTTAGAAGCGGATTGGCTGGTTGGTTCAATGGAAGTCAGTTTTTAATCTGGATTTTAAAATAACCGCATTAATTTGAACAGAAATGCAGGCTTTGTGGTTGATCTTACATGGCCTGTTTTTTTTGGCAGGGATTAGTCAGCGGGATTGGTCTTACCGTTGAATTGATTCATTGTGACATCAATACCATCTGTAATGAAGATTTCCACCGCTTCTGCTGCCTGTGATATTGCAGACTTGATTTCATCGATTTCTTGATCTGAAAATTTGGCCAAGACATGGTCGGTGAATTCACCACTTGGTTTTCCAATCCCAATGCGGATTCGCGAGAATGCGTCGCTATCCAGATGTTTGATAATGGATTGCATGCCTTTCTGTCCACCGTGAGTTCCTGATCTACGGCATCGCAATACCCCTAAATCCAGATTCAGGTCGTCATAAAGCACGCATAACTTTTCAAGATCAATCCCATATTTTTCAACCAGCATGGATACAGCAACACCACTGTGATTCATATAGGTCATCGGCTTGGCAAAGATCAGTTTGTGGTCTGCTTTTTTTGGATCGGGTTGTTCGGCAACAAGTGATTGACATACATTTTTAAACTGGGCCAAATTCCGTTGGGCAAGAAGTTGATCTATAACACAAAAACCGACGTTGTGGCGGGTGTTTTCGTATTGTGATCCCGGATTCCCGAGTCCCACAATTAGCTTACTCATTCAGATTCCAGATTGTGCCTCATAATCAGCAATCTGCGATTCAAATTGTAGGGTCCAACCGATTTCATCAATACCTTTCAGCATACAGTCCTTCTGAAAATCATCAATCTCAAAAGAATGGGAAACAGTATCTGGCTGGATTACTAATTGTGCGTCAAGGTTAATTTTAAGTCGATAATTATCTTCAGATGCTACCGCCAACATCAATTCTTCCACGGCTTCGGTTGATAGAATCACCGGCAGGATTCCATTTTTGCAACAATTGTTTTTAAAGATGTCTGCAAATGAGGGGGCGATAATTACACGGAAGCCATAGTCACGTAAAGCCCAAGGAGCATGTTCTCGCGAGCTTCCACATCCAAAATTTGTGCCGGTGATTAGTACAGTTCCATCTTTATATTGGTTGTGATTGAGTATAAAATCTGGGTTAGTGCTGCCATCATCAAAGTACCGCCAATCATAAAACAGAAATTCTCCAAACCCTGTCCGTTCGATCCGTTTCAGAAATTGCTTGGGAATAATTTGATCTGTATCGATGTTAATTCGATCTAATGGCACACAAAGGCCGGTATGTTCTAGGAATGGTTCCATTTAATTAACTCCTTAGTTTCCCCAGGTACGGATATCGACGAATTTCCCTTCAATAGCGGCTGCAGCAGCCATTTGTGGGCTTACCAAGTGGGTTCGGCCATCTTTACCTTGCCTGCCTTCAAAATTTCGGTTGGATGTACTAGCACATCGTTCACCGGGTTGAAGAACGTCATCATTCATGGCTAAGCACATGCTGCAGCCGGCCTCTCGCCATTCAAACCCCGCTGCTCGAAAAATTTCATCCAGTCCCTCGGTTTCCGCTTGACGCTTGACGGCTTGCGAGCCTGGCACGACGATCGCATTGACGTTCGAAGATACTTTCCGATCTTTCGCAATTTCTGCAGCTGCTCGAAGATCCGTGATGCGTGAGTTCGTACAACTGCCGATAAAAACCTTGTCAATCGCAATCTGTGTAATTGGAGTGTTCGGCTTGAGATCCATGTATGCCAGTGCGTTTTCAGCAGCTTTTTTCTGACTCTGGATCGGCATCTTGTCTGGATCAGGTATGGTTTCTGTAACATTAATAACCATGCCAGGATTTGTCCCCCAAGTGACCTGCGGCGCTAGGTCTGTAGCTGATATCGTGATTGAATGATCATATGTTGCGTCTGAATCAGTCGGTAATTTTTTCCAGTTGGCGACAGCGTTATCAAAGTCCTCGTCTTTCGGAGCAAATTCACGACCGGCGATATACTCGTAGGTTTTATCATCGGGAGCGATCATGCCCGCACGGGCACCAGCTTCAATCGACATGTTGCAGATTGTCATCCGTTCTTCAATACCCAGTGACTTTATAGCTGAGCCAGTATATTCGACTACTGTCCCGGTACCACCGTCTATATCGATCTTGCCGATAATTGATAGAATAATATCTTTAGCCGTTACACCAAATTGAAGTTGTCCATCTATACGGATTTCGAAGGTTTCAGGCTGGTGTTGAAGCAAACATTGCGTGGCTAGAACGTGCTCAATTTCGCTGGTGCCGATGCCAAATGCAAGCGCGCCAAATGCACCATGTGTCGACGTATGACTGTCACCACAGACAATTGTCATGCCGGGCTGTGTGATCCCCAGTTCTGGGCCAAGGACGTGGACGATTCCCTGATTTGAATGGTGAAGATCATAAAGCCTAATCCCAAATTCCTCGCAATTTTTTGTCAACGTTTCCATCTGCTTTTTTGATATCAAATCAGTGATTGGTAACGACCGGTCTGTTGTTGGAACGTTGTGATCCATGGTGGCGAACGTTTGGTCTGGTCGACGTACTTTTCGGTTTGCCAGACGAAGCCCTTCGAAAGCCTGAGGGGAGGTAACCTCATGGACTAAATGTATGTCAATATACAAAACCGTAGCTTCGCTTTCCGATTCCCGGACAACGTGGTTATCCCAGATTTTTTTAAACATTGTCTTGGGGGACATTTTAATATTTCCTAGAGTTTATAGTGGCGCTTTCTCAAACATATTTATTTTATCAAATCTTTAGTTCTGCTGTCAATGTTCCTGTACTATCAGCTTCTGTTTGCAGTCTGAAGTACAAATTTGTTACACTGATGATATCGTTAGATTGTTGAGAGATGAATTTTGAATATAATGTTCGGCTCAGCAATCGACGATAACTGGCATTTTTATTTCAACTCCTTCTCTCCAATTTCGGCCAACTATGTTTATGCACTATTTCAAGCGCAAATTGATCTTATTTTTTCTGTTTTTTATTGTACTGAACGGGTGTTCAGTGATTCGCAGGGGACATCTGCTGCGAAGACAGGAGACTGTTGATCCATTTATATTGCGGAATCGACAATGGAAAGAACAAATTAGCTTAGCTGATCAGGCGTTACTGGATCGAAATTTTCCGCTAGCACTTGAAGCTTTTCAGAATGCTTTGTTGATAAAGCCGAAGCAGAGTCATCCCCACATTGAGATAGCAAAAATATATCTTCAGACTCAGGACTACGAGAAAGCACGAGATGCCTTTTCCAAGTATATAGCGTTGGAACCTAAGGATCGAAATGCGCGAAATTACCTTGGTTACATTCACGAAAAGCTTGGAAATTATGCAGCAGCTATGGAGCAATTTGAAAATTCGTTACGAATTAATTCGCGTGATTTGTATGCATTAAACCATCTTGGTTTAGCATACAAGCAGACGGGTAGACTTGATGATGCTGAGGTGATATTGCGGAAAGCCTTAGCCATTGATCCAATATGTCAAAGAACCGAAAGCAAGAATTTGCATAACTATCTGGCACTTATCTTTCAAGAGCGTGGAGATATCGGTGAAGCCATTGCGGAGTTTCGAGAGTCTCTTCGGCTTTTCCATGACGATGTTTGGGCTCGACAACAACTGGGTGCTATTTTTGAGGATAAAGGTCGGCATTTTGAAGCACAAATCCAATACAGCAAAATATTGGAGATAGATTCGGAAAACCTGTTTGCCAAAGATCGTTTGCGAGCCTTAAACCAGATATCTATACCAAATGTTGTTAAGGTAAGTCCTGTCGATATCATTGAGATCGATGAAGAGAAAATCATCGAAGATGGATATCTGGTGGAAACCATATATCCGAATGCGGATGCTGTTATCTTGCTTAATCAGTTTTCTCATGAAATTTTGACTAATGGTCAAACTCGTTATACCACACATCAGATAATTAAACTGTTAACGTATCGTGGTATTAAGCAATACGATGACATCGCTATTCCATATAATCCGGATGTTCAGTACCTCACCGTTAATCAAGCTCGTACTGTTTTGTCTGATGGATCGATGCATCAGTCGGAGGTGTTTAACAGGGTAACACCTCCAGGACTGCTTGAGTATAATTTGTATTCTGATACTGTGTGGCACGTGATTTCGATGTCAGCACTTGAACTGGGTTGCACAATTGAATATCAGATTTCAATTGAAGATGCAGTAGCCTCCGGTGGCGAAAACCGTTTCTGGGGAGGATTTCATTTTCAGTCAACTAATCCAACGTTGCAGACGAACTATGCACTTCGGTTGCCGAGGGATCGAGGTTTCCGGTGGAAGGCGGTGAATTGCATGATCGAACCGCAGATTGTGTTGGATAATGAGATTGTAACTTACCTCTGGCACTATGGCGAAACTCCGGCAATCCGTGAAGAAGTTGGAATGCCTAACATCAATGAGGTCGTACCACGATTCAGTTTTTCGTCCTTTGAATCGTGGGATGAAGTTTCGAATTGGTATCGGGAGTTAGCTAAAGATCGATACGATTTCGATCCAAAAATTGAGCGGATAGTCAATAATTTAACCTCTGATCCAGAAAAACAGCACAAGAAAATTCGAGCCATCTACAATTTTGTCACAGGCAAAATTCGATATGTTGGAATCGAGTTAGGAAAAGGTGCATATCAACCTTCTTTAGCTAGCCAAGTATTATATAGACGTTATGGTGATTGTAAGGACAAAACGACTTTGATGATATCAATGCTCAATCAGATTGGTGTGGAGGCGTTTCCAGTTTTAATCAATCCGTCACCTTTTGAACGGATTGATCTAGATATACCATCGACTGGTCAATTCAGTCATCTAATTACAATGATTCCCCAGCAGGATGACGAAATTATGTGGTTGGATCCTACGTCTGAAACCTGTCCTTTTGGGACTCTGCCAGTAAGCGATCAGGGACGTAGGGTTCTGGTAGTAAAAGAAGAGACGGCTGAGTTTCTTGAAACCCCTATAGCGCTACCGGAATTTAATCAATTGATTGTTAATATAAAGATTGTAATTAACTCAGATGGTTTAGTTCGTGGTGAAATGGAGATTCTACCAACTGGACAATACGATATTGATTATCGGTTTACCTACAAGCAGATTAACCCGATCAATATCAAGCAGACTTTTGCGGCTGAATTGAATGGGCGGTTTCCAAGTTTACAGGTTGATCAAGTCCATATGTCAGATCTACAAAACTTAAGTGTACCAACGTGGTTTAGAATTAAATTTCATGTTGATCGAAACATGATGCCAGTGGCTAATGATCAATTTTTGTTTTTGTTTCCTGGTGGTGATTTTGAGAATTATGCTGAGATCTTTGCGCTACCTGAGCGCCAATATTCGCTGGACCTGAGTCACCCGATAAAAGTGGTTAGATCAACCGAAATTTGGATTCCTGAGGGTTGGGATGCGATACTTCCATCGGAAGTTAGTGAGAATTATTGTTTTGCCAGTTTCGGCAGTAAATACAGTTATGAAGACAACATGATTTATGCCCAGTTGAGTTTAGTAGTTAAAAATCCTGTGATTTTGCCAAATGATTATCCAGTGGCAAAAGAGTTTTTTGATCAGCTGGTTCGTGAGGATCAGAAATATTTCATTTTACAAAAGAAAATTGGAGGAACCTAAATGCATCCACTTACAGATCTTGACGTTGCAAGGGGCACTGTTGCTATTCATTGGTTCGAACAGAGCACCTTTGCTCTCAGGGATTCGAGTGGTACCGTTGTACAAGTAGACCCATATTTTCCACGTGATAGATCTCCTGGACAGTTTATTCATGCTGAAGCACCGCTGGATGAGTCTCAGTTGCATACAGATGCAGTACTTTTGACACATGCTCATGGTGACCACACTTGTACTGAATCCATACTGCGTATTCATGCGAACTTCAACAATGTGAAGTATGTAGGACCACATGAGAGTATTCGACAGATCCTGACTGAAACTGATATTCCGGCAGGGCAAACCCATGTAGTTGATGCTGGTGACATAGTTGAATTAGGATCGATGACGGCTTATGCTGTTTATGCCAAACCACCAGCAGGCGATCCAGCGGCGGATATTGCACCTCCGGATGTTACTCACTTGGGTTACGTGATTGATGCTTTTGGAGTAAAGATGTACTTTTCCGGAGATCCAATCAATAATTTTGCTGATCACGATGACCTTGTTACACCGATTGCCGACCTAAATCCAGATATTGGTTTTCTGACAAATCATCCGACCGAAGGTGAATTTCCCTTCTTCAGTGGAAGCGTGAAAATGGCGAGGAGAATAGGGCTCAAGCACGTTGCACCGACTCATCGGGCCTGTTTTGTCAAACGCGATTATAATCCGGAAGAATGGGCTGCAAATTTTTCGGATGCCGACCCGAAACCGATAATCATGGAGCGAAATTCACATATTGTTTACCCGATCTGAAGTTGAGATGGATCTGCTTGACATCATATGGTTGTTTTGCTATAATGGGGGTCGCAATTTTTTAGAGGATAATTTTTATTGTAAGTAAGATTCGATTTCCCGTCGTGGTTATGAAAACCTCTAACTCGATTCCCATGTTTTTTGAGGACCGATGTTAGGTGATTTGAGATCGAGGCCTCATTAATCTCAGTAGAAACTACCGAAAATGCCCATCACCGATTTCAGTTTCGATGATGGGCATTTTATTTTGGTATTGTAAATAAGGAGTTCTTCCTATGGAATTCATCAAACCTCGGATCTATTCTGGTCTTCGGGATCGCCTACCAGAACAGATGAATTATCGCGGATTTGTCGTCTCGAAACTTCAGTCCCTATTTGAGAAGTATGGTTTTGAACCCCTTGAGACGCCCGCCATGGAATTTTACGATATTCTGACCGGAAAATATGGGGAAGAAGCTGAGAATTTAATTTATCGACTTGACTACAGAGATGGAAGGACGCTTGCCTTACGGTATGATCTGACAGTTCCGCTTTCCCGGGTGATTGCCATGAATGCTGAACTGGTTCGACCAATTTTCAAACGTTATCAAATTCAGCAGGTGTGGCGTGGTGAACGTCCGCAAAGAGGGCGTTATCGCGAGTTCACACAGTGTGATATTGATGCGATTGGTAGTGCGTCAATGCTGCACGATGCTGAGATCATCGCTGCAATTTATGAGATGATGATCGGTTTTGGGTTCCATCAATTTGAAATTCTGATTAATAATCGTAAGATCCTCGATGGTATGGTTAAATATGCGGGAGTTGATGATAAATTGAAAGAGGTCTGTCGCTCAATTGACAAGTTGGAGAAGATTGGATCAGACCAAGTTAGGCAGGAACTGGCAAAGTCTGATGTCTCCGTTCAATCTATTGGGAAGATATTTGCTGTAATTGAGATTGATGGAAATCATGAAACGGTCTTGGCCGATTTAGAAAAGATCATTGGTGATGTTGCCCAAGAGGGTGTTGACGAATTGCGTGAGGTTAGGTCATATTTATCAAAGCTTGGGATTGATGAGGGATGTTATCGGTTTGATCCGGCATTAGCTAGAGGATTGGATTATTACACCGGCCCGGTGTTTGAAGTCGTCGTCAAGGATGCAAGTATTGGCAGTGTTGTTGGAGGAGGACGTTGGGATACGCTAATCGGTCAATACACTGGCAATAATGTTCCTGCGGTTGGAACTTCTTTCGGGTTGGAACGTTTAATTGATTCAATGGAAAAACTTAACCTTTTGCCCCAAATTAGGACAAAGACTCAGGTGCTTGTCGTTCCGTTTAACACAGAGCTAATCTCTCAGAGCTTGAGTTTTTTAGCTGAACTTAGGTCTGCTGGTGTTAATTCTGAAATTTATGGTGAGCCGAAATCGTTCCGCCAAACTTTCGGTTATGCAAGTCGAAAGGGTATTCCACTTGCTTTAGTTGTCGCACCTGATGAATTAGCAAATGGACAACTGGCAATCCGTAATATGGAGACGCGAGATCAGGTAGTTTGCTCTGTTGATTGTTTTGTTGAAAAGGTACAGAAAATGTTGGCTGAGCTTTAAGCTATAAGATTTTTCTCTTAATGGTCGATAAATGCTATTAACTAAGGATTTTCTTGACACTATTTTGTTATCTTGTTAGAATATATGCCACAATTTTTTGAGGAGAAACTTATTTCCGATGTTACAAATCCGAATCGCACTTTCAAGTAGTTTTTGCCTTCATAGCGTTGCACTTGACACCTATTTTAAAATCGATGATAGGCGATTTGGAAATGAGCCTTAGTTCACACCAGTAGCTCTACAAAAAACGCCCGTCATCGAAACAGAAAATCGATGACGGGCGTTTTTAATTTCAGGAAAATTTAGAGGACGGAAAAATAAAGATGGTTATTATAATGCAAAACGGTGTCACCGAAGAACAAATTGAACAGGTAGTTCAACGTACTCATGCCGCGGGGTTGAAAACTCAAACGAACGTTGGAGAACAATGTACTGTAATCGCGGTCATTGGTGATAAAACAGCACTGAGTGACACTCCAATAGAGTCTATGGCGGGGGTGGCGCGAACCATGCCAATTAGCGCTCCTTACAAGCTTGCGAGTCGGCAATTCCATGAAGAAAATACCGTAATTAGCGTTAATGGGGCTAAAATAGGTGGCAAGCAGTTGGCTATGATGGCTGGACCATGCGCGGTTGAAAATACAGAGCAAATTGTTCGAATAGCTAAACATGTTGTGAAGTCAGGAGCACAATTCATTCGCGGTGGTGCATTCAAACCACGCACAGGCCCCTATAGTTTTCAAGGGTATGGTGAACCAGCTTTGAAAATGCTAGCTACTGCACGAGAGGAAACAGGTCTCCGGGTTGTTACAGAGGTAATGACACCACAGGAAGTTGGCCTCGTTGGCAAATATGCCGACGTCTTCCAGCTTGGCACACGTAATATGCAGAACTTTCCCTTGTTACGCGAAGTTGGCAGACACGGGAAACCTGTGATTTTGAAGCGTGGTCTCTCCTCTACCATCGAAGAATGGTTACTCGCTGCTGAATATATTCTTTCCGAAGGAAATCCGGATGTTATTCTTTGTGAACGTGGAATTCGTACTTACGAAACTCACACTCGAAATACGCTTGATTTAAATGCTGTACCAGCTGTAAAAGAACTTAGCCATTTGCCCATTATTGTTGATCCAAGTCATGGTACTGGCATCCGAAGTTATGTTCCGGCCATGGCCAAGGCTGCAGTTGCTGCTGGGGCCGATGGGTTGATCGTTGAAGTTCACCATGATCCAGATAATTCGATGACGGGTGATGGTGTGCAATCTCTTTTCCCAGATCAGTTCAATCAACTAATGCAGAGCTTAAGGCAAATTGCTACTGCTGTTGATAGGGAAATTTAACATTTGACCCCAAATTCTTAGTGATTTCGTCATCAGGATTGAGAAAAACTTTCAGGTAGAGATATGATATTGACTGTTCACACGTGTTTCCTATCCTGGGTTAGCAAAATATGCTTGATCAAGTTAGGTTTCAGGTGATTAATTTATTTGGTGAGCGACCAAAGTGAGTACACATAGAATTGCAAAGTGAATGATTATCTTAGGAAAAATGAAATCGGAATGGAGGTCAAAAGATGCCAGATAAAGTAATTATCTTCGATACTACGCTTCGGGATGCAGAACAAACGCCAGGGGCTGCATTAAATAGTGCTGAAAAGTTTGAAATTGCAAAACATCTCGCCCAGTTAAATGTTGATGTGATTGAAGCGGGCTTCCCTAGATCTTCGCCTAGTGATTTCGAAGCCGTTCAGCGGATTTCTAACGAAATTGAAGGTCCGGAAATCTGTGCACTGTCAAGAGTAATAGATCAGGACATCATCGATGCGTGGAATGCCATCAAGTGTTCGCCTAGACCTCGAATCCATACTTTCGTCGGCACATCGGAGATTCATGTTAAAGGAATTATGCGTTCTGACCGAGAAACAGTACTGAAAAAAGCTATCAATGCTGTTACATACGCACGAAGTTTATGCCGAACTGTAGAATTTTCACCGATGGATGCGGCACGGACAGATCCCCGGTACCTATACGAGGTTGTTGAAGCAACCATCTCAGCAGGCGCAACTATCATTAACATTCCCGATACGGTTGGTTATGCTATCCCTTCGGAATTCGGACAGTTAATTAGAAGTATCTGTGAGAATGTTCCGAACATAGATCAAGCCATCATCAGTGTTCATTGCCATAATGATCTTGGTCTCGCTGTGGCTAACAGCCTGGAAGCCATTAAGAACGGTGCCAGACAGATTGAGTGTACTATAAATGGTTTGGGTGAACGTGCAGGAAATACGTCGATGGAAGAAATTGTAATGGCAATCAGGACACGTGGAGATCACTTTGATCTAGTCTGTACTGAGGTAAATACAAAAGAGATTGTCCCAATTAGCCGCTTAGTTAGCCGTTTGATGGGTATACCTGTTGCGCCGAATAAAGCCATTGTCGGTTCGAACGCCTTTGCACACAGTTCCGGAATTCATCAGGATGGTGTAATTAAACAGCGTGATACCTTTGAAATTATTGATCCAGAAGATGTTGGTTTGAAAGAAAGCCTAATTATCTTAAGTCCTCGTTCCGGACGCAATGCTTTACGTCACCGTTTAGAGATACTGGGATATCAAGTTGATGGAGAACAACTTGACAAGATCTATGAGCGTTTTCTAACCGTGGCAGATAAAAAGAAGGAGGTTCACGACGCTGATCTCGACGCGATTATGAGTGATGAAGTGCGGTCGATCCCTGAAACATACAGCTTTGAGTACATTCAGGTTTTGAGTGGAACTCGGGTTTCAGCCACAACAACGATTGGACTTCAGATTCAAGGCGAAATTATCGAAAAAGCTGCGACGGGCGATGGTCCAGTTGATACCGCCTACAAAGCAATTGATCTCATCACAAACTTACCGCTTAAACTGGTTGATTATAGCATTAGATCTGTTACCGAAGGTAAAGATGCGATTGGCGAAGTCACAATTAAGGTGCAAAACGGTGCCCATCTTGTTACTGGTTACGGTGCAAGCACGGACGTGATTGAGGCGAGTGCAAGAGCCTATGTTGATGTGGTTAACAAGGTCATTCACCAAGATAGCAGATGATTTGCCCATGATAGTTGAAATTTGGATAATTCCATTTGATTATTCAATTTCATCTGGGTTATGGTTGTTCAAAAACTCCCTTAGTTCTTCTAAGCCTTCTTCAATATCGTTGGATCTGTGATCCTCAGTATCCTCCAGAATATGGTGGATAATGTCAGCCAATCGGGAAAAACGAAATTTCCATTGGCAATGTTTCAGGTTGGACAGACTGTAGTGCTGAAGAAGCCGATGCCAAAAATCGTCTCCGTAGTTCCGATGCATATAATATAAGTCGTGAGCCGGGTCACTGACGCGAATATCTTCAAAGTCGATGATACCCGCAATTTCACCCTTTTCTTCATTGAACAAAATGTGTCTTGGTTGAAGGTCTCCATGAATTAATGAAGGTTGGTAAGAAAAATCACTTTCATTGTTAACGTAGAAATCAAACCATTTTTGGCACTGTTCCTGCTCAGTTGGACTGAGGTTAGGATACACTTTTTGTCGAGAAAATTGCAACATGTCCCGCACTGGCAATTCCATCGTTTCTCTAAATGGTATGGAATAGGTCATGGCGTCCTCAATTGGGAAGTTGTGTAGAACCTTCAAGAAGTGAGCGACCTGCTGCACCACTTTTTCCCGTTGATCCATCGATAGTCGGTGGTAATATTTTCCCTCGAAAGGTTGGCCTGAAATCATTGGGTAAACACAAAAAGGGAGTCCGTTGCTCATGTACCCCACATGCTGAAACTGCGGAATGGCAATTTGTAACTGCGGTTGTAATTGCGGCAATAACCTTTCTTCCCAACGCAGTCTCCTGACGGAATCGCGATGTCTGGCACAACGAATAATGTAGTCTTGATTTAATGTATAGGTGCAGAAGCTGGATCCCTGCCCACAAAATCGCAGTTCTCGAATCGGCCAATCGGGGAAATGCTCGTTGATTAAGCTACGAACTACCGTTTTTTTATAAGTTGGATCACGACTACTATGTCGGTTTGATCTACTACTGCTGGTATGAGAATGTCGTTTTCCGCTTTTCCGACTGGATGTGGGAAGTAACTTATTCTGTTGGATCAGTCTTCTTATGGACTTTTGAGAGGCTGTACAGAGGTGTTGTAACCGATTAATTTGCGCATCTTTCTCCTTAACCTGACTCCAGAGACATGCAATTTGTCCTTGTAGATCCTGAATGTGTTTTTCTTCTTTGCTTAAAATTTCAGGCGATTTTTGGCTGATATTAATTTACCTTCGATCTTTCAGATTCGCCCAAGTTGTTGTCAGTAAACCGGTAGGATTGACAGGTGTGGTATCGATTTCAGGATCAAAGAAGATTTCAATCTCCCAAAGACTCGGCTCGTCAGATGCTCCGGTGGTCTTGGTTACATGATACTGCAGGATAGTTGTGTTGACTGTATCGAAAGTCAAAATATGATCTGGAACCACGACTGGCTTTTTTTGATTGCCTGGATGATTGGCAGAGGCATCTGCATTTGCTGGTTTCAGAGTTAAGCCTTTTACTTCCTTTAAAGTCTCATTGTATTCAATGGTGTGTCCGCGGAGACGAGATCGAAACTCAGTAACATGTACTCGATTAACCTTCTGCTTGTTCTTCCAGGTGAATTTAATCCAAGTATCCACATCATCATTTTTTGCATTCCACCGCGTATCAAAATTTTCATCGTTAATGTGAATAACAGGATGGTCTTGACCGTCTGTTTTCAACTTCGCCAGGGGAGCGATATTCTTGAGGTCTTTATGTCCTTGACCGTAGGTTGGAACAATCAAAAAGGCCAATAGGATGAATGACAGAATTAGATTTTTCACTGAAATCTCCTTGTTAGGTTATTATTTTACTTAAATATTCAATGATGTTTATCACATCAGGATAGAGTCTATTATCAATGCCAATCACGAACGAGTTGAATCAACAACCTGACACCATAGCCGGATCCTCCTTTCGAAATATATGAAGAGCCCTTGATGTCAAAGGCCGTACCACCAATATCAATATGAGTCCATGAATAACCTTCAGCGAACTTTTTCAGAAACGTACCACCAACAATAGCACCTGCTGTTCCATCACCGGTGTTTTTTACATCCGCAACTTCGCTCTTAAGTGCCTCTTCATAATCATCCCAAAGTGGCAACTGCCAGACACGTTCATGCGTTTTTTCAGCAGCTGAAATGATCCGGTCCACTAGTTTCTGATCTGTTCCCATTATACCTGCGGTGGAGCGGCCGAGTGAGGTCACAACCGCACCTGTCAACGTGGCGAAATCTATTACTGCTTCAGGTTTAAAGTTCTTAGCGTATCCAAGTGCATCGGCTAGTACCAGACGCCCTTCAGCATCGGTATTGAGGATCTCGATCGTTTTCCCTCCATACGAGGTAACGATATCACCTGGACGTTGTGCTGTCCCGCTTGGCATATTCTCGCTGGCAGCAATAAGACCAACAACGTGCAAATCCGGCTTGAGTTCTCCAATTGCTTGCATGGCACCCAGTACAGTCGCTGCGCCTGCCATGTCGTCCTTCATGGTCTCCATACCGCTGCCACTTTTCAGGGACAGACCACCGCTATCGAATGTAATGCCTTTGCCTACTAAAACAAGGGTGTCTTTTTCATTGGCTTCTTCAAAACCGTATTCAAGGATTACAAACCTCGGTTCTTCAAGACTTCCCTGTGAGACACCAAGCATGGCGCCGAACTTTTCTTCCTGCAATTTCACCGAGTCGAAAATCTCGCACCTCAGATTCTTCTCCTTGGCAACTGATTGTGCTGTTTCTGCCAAGATAGTGGGGGTAAGATAGTTCGCTGGCTGGTTGGTTAAATCACGAGCTAAGATTACTCCATCCGTGATGGTGTTTCCCAGTTCAATGCCTTGTTTTATTACTGACGTTCTGGATTCATTGGCCGTTAGGAATGTTAGCTCTTCTAATTCCTTGATTTCATTGCGACCTTCGGTTTTGTGTTGATCAAATGTATATAGCCCTAGTTTTACACCCTCAACAATGGCTTGAACAGGGAGGTCAGAGATGTCATCGGGAATTGGCACGATTATCTTTTTAACACCCAAGTTTCTAAGGCTTTGCGCGTGTTTCGCTGACACCTGCCGGATATTTTCTTGGTTGAAATCTTCAGCTTTGCCACATCCGACGAGAGAGATTCTGGGTGAAGAGACCTTACCGTTGGTATAAAGAGTTACTACCTGCTTTAGTTTGCCTTCAAAATCACCTAAACCCATTAAGTTGCTGATGGCACCGCCGAGAGCTTGATCAACAGATTCTGCCAGAGGTGTAAGGCTATCCTCTCCTTCGTAAATACCAAGAGCAATAGCATCGGTTTCTTCTTGTCGAAAATCGCCAACTTTTACGTTAATCTTCAAAATTTTCCTCTCATTAACTGAGCAAACAGATTAGCCTGTTACAAATTAATCTGCCCATTTTAATTTTTCTTTAGGTAAGGTCTACCTGTTTTCCTGTTATGAAAGATTCGCTCGCGGCCAGTGTAATTTGCAGTGTTTTCAACGCGTCCTCGTATGGTGAACGAATCTTTGAGCCGTTTTTACTTTTCACCGCATTGATAAAGACCCTATCTTCGTGTTGATAACCGTTTACTTCATTTGCATATGTTTCTGTTTCATCCTCACGGTTGATTTTTATTGAACCACTACTTACGTCAACGACAAGACCATTTGAAAAGATCTCCAGTTTTACGCGACCAAAACCTTTGAGCATGCATGCTGAGGTTATATTTGCGATGGTACCGTTTGCAAATTGAATGTTAATGATGCTCATATCGTCAACATCATAGTTAGGGATGTCACTCATTGATCCATCTGCAGCAAAACCGTGAACAGCAACCACATTGCTCCCGACAAGGTAACGGCAGAGATCGAAAATATGGGTTGTTTGCTCAACATGTTGGCCCCCAGATCCCTCACGAGTCCTCCACCAACCGACACCTGGCATTCCTCCCATCCAGTAGCCCATTGCCCCGATAATCTGAACGCCATCAAGTACTTCAATTGCTTTATCGACATTACTTTGATAACGCCAATGGTAACCAACACTACTGATAGTACTACTATTTTCGATAGCTTCATTTATTTGGTGTGCAGTTTCCATAGTCGTTGCAATCGGTTTTTCAACAAAAATTTGAATTCCTCGTTCTATCGCCATTAACTCCGACTGACCATGCGCAAATGGTGGTGTACAGATGTAAACAGCGTCGAGTCTTTCTTTATCATACATCTTGGCAAAATCGGTATAAGCATTTCCTCCGTATTCTTGGCACCTTTGTCTGGCACGATCTTCGGAAATGTCACAGAATGCCACAAATTCGACATCTTCAAACTCGTTTAGATTATTAAAGTGTCCACTAGCCATACTGCCGGCACCAATAGCACCGACCTTTACTATCATGATTTATTCTCCAGTTTGTAAAAAAAAAGTGTTGTTTCACCATAGCATTTTTGATTATATGGTTGAAAATCTCCAACTCCTAATTGCAGCATTTCAACTATCTTCTCATTAGTTTGCCTGCACTCAACGCAAATCAGTCCTGACCTATTGAGCAACTGATTGTCGGAAATTAGCTGAAGGCATCCTTCATATATTCCGGAATCGTAAGGCGGGTCAAAATAAATCAAGTCATACGATTCCGATTTGTATCCAAGTGCTTTGATCGCTTTTTGAGCGGTTGATCTCCTTAATTGTATCCGATGAATCTTTGCATCTAAGCCGCAAAGATTCAAGTTGAAGCGTATTAGCTGAATAGCACCGGAATGCTGATCGACGAACGTGACTGACTCTGCACCACGGCTTATAGCTTCAAGACCAATACTACCCGAACCGGCACACAGATCTAAGAATTTTGCATTGGTGATCTGATTCTGTAGGATACTAAATACAGATTCTTTCACACGATCAATTGTTGGTCGAATTACATCGGTTTTTGGCGTTTTTAGACGCCGTCCCTTGAACTTACCCGCGATAATCCTCATCAGTTCCGATTATACTATAGTGATTTTTCACGGGGCAAACCATTTTTGGTGTGTTTTCTCAGATGTATGCATGAGATATGTGGATTCAATTTAGTCATTATCAAGTCCGGTACTCTGCGTTTATCTTGACGTAATCGTATGAATAGTCGCATGTCCAAAATGTTACACTAGTATGACCAGCGTGAAGGTCAATAGTGATGCTGGTAGTATCTTTATTTAGTTGATTTGTAGCTTTCTGTTCGTCGAATCCAGCATCAACCCCATTTTTCACGATTTGGCAGTCACCAATCCATACTTCGACATTTGACTGTTCAAATTCCGCCCCCGATTTGCCAATTGCCATCATAATTCGTCCCCAGTTGGCATCATTGGCAAAAACTGCCGTTTTGACAAGAGGCGATTCCGCGACCGCGCGTGCTGCGAGTGCTCCCTCATTTTCATTTCTAGCGTTATTGATGACAACCTCCAGCAGTTTTGTCGCACCTTCACCATCACGAGCGATCATCTTTGCCAATTCGATACAGACAAAATCAAGAGCATTTTGAAAATCTTGGTGATGCGTTGTGATTTGAGGATTTTCGGCAGTACCGTTGGCTAGAATCAACACAGTGTCGTTTGTACTTGTATCTGAGTCAACTGTTACCCGATTAAACGATTTTCTGATAGCAGTTTGCAAAGTAGCTTGCAGGATCTCGGGTGAGATACTCACGTTGGTAGTCAGAAAACTGAGCATGGTAGCCATGTTAGGCGCGATCATCCCGGACCCTTTGGCCATGCCGCCGATAATAATGGAATGTCCGTCGATTTTGGTTTCGACTGCGACTTCCTTCGGGATAGTGTCCGTTGTCATAATTGCTTGGGCGGCGTCATGGCCGCCACCTTCATCTAGCGTTTGGACGGCAAGATGAATTCCATTTTCAATTATATCCATTGGCAGCCGTTGACCGATGACACCCGTTGAACAGATAAGGACAGAATTTGAATTAATTCCTAAAGCTCCACCGGCTAGTTCCGCTGTCTGGTAAGCATCTTCCAAACCTTCCTGGCCAGTACATGCGTTGGCATTCTTGCTATTAATGACAATTGCATTTGCAACCTGATTCCTGATGTGATCTTGGCAAAGTGTTACTGGGGCTGCACAGACACGATTTTGTGTGAAAACACCAGCGGCTGTCGCCGTCGGGTCCGAGAGTATAATTGCAAAATCCTTCTGATGGTTATCTTTAAGTCCAGCGTGTACACCAGCTGCTTTAAAACCTGGTGCCGCCGCGATACCTCCCTGAATTTGTTTCATATAAACCCTCAAATGACATAGATTCACTATATTATTCTACCATATCAATTAAAATTTATGATGTAACTTAACCGGAAGAAAGGAATGTGAAATTATAGGAGGGGGAAAGAAAACGTTAAAAGGAAAGTAAGTCCTCTTTTAAAAGTATCGCTATCTTCGGAAAGCATTTTCTGTCCAAGGGGTTGTATCAAGTTGAATTGGGCAACGGATCTGTCCCAGAAGCTGACACTAGCACCGAAGAGTAGTGCATTCACTATCAAGCCTGTGTTCCGATCCCGCTCGCCATCCCAGTAGCCATAATGTTGGTACAAACCGGTATAATGCGTGTTTAGCGCCAATGAATTTGAGATGCGATATCGAACACCAAAGTTATAGTTAAGTTCGGTTGGTGCACGATAAGCTTTTCCATTTTCGTAGAACGGAAGACGGCCGGTAACATAACTGTGTAAAGCGAGCTTTCTCAGCAATTTTATGCTGTGCTGAAACTTTATTATTGGTACGAACGTACCAGTACCGAATTGAATGTGAAGATGCTTTTTACCCGCATCACCAAGTCTGTATGGATCCTCTTCTATCTTGCCAATTGGCAGACTCATTCCTAAAGAAAAAACCAATTTCTCTCCCAGACGAAGGAGGTTGCCTGAATAGTAATTAACACTAAACTCGAAGTCACTTAATCCAGTGTATGTTTCAGTTCGATGATGTATGTCGCGGTTTGCTAAAATAGCGTCTCGATTTTCTGGTGTTTGGTTGCGCCCCAAAAAATCAACCCATGCCTTTTGGTTCTTAATATCGTATGGCAGGTCCAATGACAGTGCCAAAGCGTTCCGCATGAAATACCGGATACCAAGCTCTATTCTGGTGAAATCGAGAGATACTTCGTGCCTGTGTTGGGGATGAATATGCTCAATGACTTCCCCTTTTGGTCCCAGACCTCGATATTCGAAATGGCCTCCTCGAGAATCCGGACTTCTTAAAACGTTCAGGGAAAAATTCAGACGTTCAATTTTTGAGGCCGAACTGACCTCTCCCGTCTCCACGCGAGGAAAGACGGGGTTGCTTCAAGCGCCTCAGCTATCTTGTGCTTTAACACAAACTTGGCAGAACCAAAGAGCAGCTATGAACAGGAGAATGAAGGCGTTTTTCATTAGTGACTGTTTCCTTTCTGGTAACATGATCGGTAGTTAAAGTTACAAAATTCTGTTTCACACTCTTTTTCATTTAGAATTGGCCGTTCTTCTGAAAATAGGACTCCAGCAGAAATTGAAATTGCAAAAGCAAACGATAGAGCTAAAGAAAATGTGAATTTTGATTCTTTTTCTGTTTCATTGCTATTAATTAAGGATTCAATTCTATCAATCAAGTCACCTTGATTGACAGAAACGAACATGAATTTTTGAACTTGGTTTCTTACCCGGACAAGTTTTATTAAAGCCTTGGAAAGTTCCAGTGGTGAACTCCCACAGCGTGTCGCAAATTGATCCGCTGCTTTTTCACTTGATATCTGAAAGTTTCTTTTGAGATTTCGACAAACAGGTAAGAAAAACATAGAATCGCTTAAAAAATTAATTATCAGGTTTTTTAGAGTGTCGAACTGACGACAATGGTATACTTCATGCCTAAGAACAGCCTGAATTTCTTCCGTCGTCATGAGCTGAATTAATCCGGTTGACAGATAAATTCTGGGGAGAAACACTCCAGCAGAGAACGCCCAACAGATAGTATCATTTCGAAAAACATGGATGCGGTTGGTTGGGAAATTAACTGACAATCCAAGGGGTAGTGAGTTGACAATTGAAAGCTGGCTTAAAAACTTCTGCGTTTTGTAGAGATGTGCTATTACTCGAATAGTGGCAAAAATGATTCCAACAACCATAGCCGCAATGCTCATCCAGATTGGGATTTTGTATGCTGAGAAATTACAAACTTGAAAACAAATAATCGAATCACCACATGAATGCAGTGTTTTGGTGGTTACGATAGTTAACTGCAATAGCCCAGCGAATAGTATGAAGATGAAGATCACGCCCCAGAAACTGGCATCACTTTTTCTTTTATGGTGAATAAAGCTACTCATCCGAATCTTTTTCCTTCAGCTGGCGGCGTTTTTGCTCAATCGCATACTCAAGTTCCTCAATTGATTGCGGATCATCTTGGCTAAGGAGATTTACAATAGCTGAAATCGCGTTCGAGCGGGAAATAGACAATGCGCTTTTTATGGCCTGCTGACAAGCAAGATGTTTGAACTCTCCACGGCTAAGAACAGCAGAAAAGTGGAAAACTCCCGCCTTTTTTTTCTTACCTAATAGTCCCTTTTTGACCATGCGGTTCAATACAGTCAAAATGGTGTGATAGGCATTCTGGCGTTTCAGGGAAACAGCATCGAAGATTTGCCGTCCAGTAGCTTCATCACTCTCCCAGAGATAGTTTAGTAAGTCTTGCTCCAGATGACCAAGTACTTGGTGGAGTCCCTTATTCTGTGTTGTGAGTCGGTTGATCAATGTCATTTTGCCTTAAGTTAAGTGCTAATAATCGGTCTATTTTTTATTAAGCAAGTTTGAAACGTGTTTTTCCACTTCTTGGTGATTAGTTTTGCCTGTCCATTGCGCAACGATTTGTTTTTCTGTATTGATCAAAAACATCGTTGGAACTACTTTTAGGTTAAAAGATTTAAACGCTGAATCTTTTTTTGCATCATGTAAAATTGGGTAAGAAATGTTCTTCTCTTTGATAAAATTTTTAATTTTTTTCCTGATGTCTTTGCCTTGATCAATAGAGATTCCTAGCACAACAAACTTTTTGCTTTTCTTATGCTTTTTATTTAGTTTCTGGAGTTCGGGCATCATTTCTACACATGGAATACACCAAGTTGCCCAAAAGTCAATTAGTACTACCTTACCCTTGTAGTTTTTCAGGGTTATATCTTTACCCTTAAGATTCTCAACGACGAAATCGGGAGCAGGACGTGGAATAATCGGAGGAAGATAGGCTGTAGGATTGTCATCAAATTGTTCTTTGCACTTTTGGCAGCAGAAGTAATAGGTTTTACCTTCGTATTTTCTCCAAGCTCCGACTTCAACGGGAGTTGTATCACCTTGACTTGAGCGAATTGTGCATGGAGCTTCTTCGGGGATTTTTCCAACTTCCCCCGCTTGTATTATGTTCAGAAAACTGAGATGCACCAAGATTAGAAACAAATAGGTTCCCATGTATTGCTTTATCCTTCTCATAGCAGGTAGCAAAAAAACCAACCAATTCAATTTGGATTTCTCCTTAAGTATAGATTCCATAGGTAATTGTATTTTACAGACTGTAAAATGTCAAGTGGAATTTGGCGGTACTTTATGGTATGTGACCGTAAGATATATGGCTGATTGTCGTTAAAACTATTTGCTGAATACATTGTTATAGGTTGAGCTATAAGATTAAATGGTTGGCAAACATGATAAAATTCGAGGTATACTTAACTAAGTTGCAATCGTTCTTACTTGTGAGTGTACCGAAAATTGAAAAAAGAAAAAAGGTTTTAATTATAAGTTTAGTTCCTTGATTATAAGAAATATCGAGCCAAGTGATAAATATTAAATTGATTGCCATTGTGTTTCTTGTCTTATTTGCTTTTTTTGCTTTGATACAAATTGAATCAATTGCAGGTCTTAATCCAATCCTTTACTCGATGGCTGCCTCAATTCGTTATCTAGTAACGTTGGTGTTTCAACTTCAGACGACATCTGAGAATCAAGTTCTTCTCAAGGGTGAGCATCAATTCCTAAGTCCAACTGACGAAACTAAGGTTGTTCCTTCTACAGTACCCGCGGCCAAATATAAGCAGCGACTGGATCAAATGCGTGAATCTGGACCTAGCAACAAAGACGTCAATCTTGACTTTTTATTTAATGCGATTGAGTCCGAACTAACCCATCCTGCAACAGCAAATGGAGATGAAGAAATTATCGAGGTTCTAGGTCTCGCCGTCGAACTAGAGGATCCAATTACTGATCTGTTTCTGGAAACTGAATGGTACGATACTGGATTTAATTTTGACGATGTCTATTACGATGAGTTTTGGCAAGCTGAGTTGGAAACGAGCAGTGTACCAACTAATGATGACTTTGAGTTGAATCAGATTGAGGGATTGCTTGAGGAATTTCCTGACCCCTCAGAAATTAATCAGCTAGATGTTTTCGATCAGAAATGAAACATGAAGCAAATTCTGACCGTTGCGGGATCTGATTCCGGCGGTGGAGCTGGGATTCAGGCGGATATCAAATCAATCCATGCCAACGGGGGGTTTGCGATGTCTGTGATCACTTCCGTAACTGCACAAAACACGTGTGAAGTAACCAGTGCCTTTGATTTACCAATTGAGATAATTGAAGCGCAAATTGACGCTGTCTTTTCAGATTTCGAGGTTTCAGCGGTAAAAACTGGAATGTTATCAAGCGCGGAAATTGTGCGGGTTGTTGCGCGGAAATTGCATCATCATTCTCCTGCAAAAATAGTGGTTGACCCAGTGATGATTTCGAAAAGTGGGTTTCAGCTTTTACAGGAATCTGCAATCGAAACAATCAAATCCGATCTTATTCCATTAGCAACGGTTATAACTCCCAATGTCCATGAGGCCCAACTTCTATCTGGTTTGGAAATTCAGAATGTGAAGGAGGCGGAAGTTGCGGCGGAAAATATTCATCAACTTGGTTGCAATAGTGTTTTAGTAAAAGGTGGCCACATGGAAGATGAAACGTCAATTGATGTATTGTTCTCAGGCGATAAGTTTTGGTTTTTTGAGTCAGAACGGATAAATACTAAGAATACACATGGCACTGGCTGCACCTACTCAGCAGCGATTGCAACGCAACTTGGGTTGGGTAAAGATCTTGTCTCTAGCATTGAAGCTGCCAAAGATTACATTACGAATGCAATTCGTCACTCCCTTGAGATTGGCCATGGTCATGGCCCAACAAATCATTTCTACTTTCTATAGAGAAGTGGTTATGATACGTTTGACTGCTTTTCGTTTATTAATTCTTGTTGGAGATTCTCTAATTTTTGACTTAGGGTAACGGGATAAGTGGCAGGTTGATCTAAGGTTTTGTGTTTATCTGGTAGACTTGAGACGTTGTTTTGAGTTTGAACTTGAATTTCTTTTAAAGTTGGAAAATCGTAAACAAGTTCGCCTCTTTTGACAATTGGAATTAGTAGACCATCTTGATCAATTTCATCCCATAAACAGATTTGATCCTTGATGTAGTATTGATCTGGGTCAGTGAACCGTTGAACCTGTTTCCTTGCGGGTAAGGTTGATTTTGCCGTATCATTGCTTATTTTAAAGGTTGGTATAGTTTGATCTCCTTTAATTTTTTCGACGTGTTTATACACACCAGGCAATGCTGAAACTCCACCGTTTCCAGAAATGGGATTGAATGTCGCACCAGTTGCCAAACGTGTCCCAATTCCAAATCCATCCAGAGGAGCACCCGATTTTAGTAAGCGATCAATTTCAAATTCATCTAGGTCATTGCTAGCAAAAATTTTGGCTTCCTTTAGATCACCATCGTCTAGAATAGATCTCACCTGTTTACTGAGTTCTAGTAAATTTCCGCTATCCAATCGAACACCTCTTAATTCTTGCCCTTTGGCTCTCATTTCTTGACCGATAGTTACAGCATGTTTGGCTCCCTGAATTGTATCGTACGTGTCGATCAAAAGTATGGTATTGTGAGGAAAAGACATTGCGTAATCACGAAAAGCCCCAAGCTCAGAAGGCCGGTCTTGAATAAATTTGTGAGCGAGTGTTCCGACATAGGGGATATCAAAGTATTGACTTGCAATAACTAGAGAAGTTGCTGACATTCCTCCAATGAAACTTGCACGTGCAGATAAGATCGCGGCATCGCGTCCGTGAGCACGCCTAGCACCAAAGTCGAAACAGATTCGGCCACCTGAGACATTTACGATACGAGATGATTTAGTGGCTATCAGCGTTTGAAAATTCATTATACTCAGCAAATAAGTTTCAAAAAGTTGTACATCAATTGATCTCCCGGTAATGTTAATGATGGGTTCGTTTGGCAAGACAATGGTTCCTTCCGGAACAGCGTAGACATCACCATCGAACTTAAAATTACGGAGGTAATCAACGAAATTCGGACTTATTTCGGGGATGGATTTACTACTTTGGAGCCATGCCAAATCATCTTCAGAAAAACGCAGATTCAGGATGTAGTGGATGACCTGCTCAAGACCTGCAGCGATAAGGTATGCCCCTTGCGGGATAGCACGAGCAAAATAATTTTCAGTGCATACAGCGTTCTGGCTGCTGTCGAAATCAGCTTGGCCCATCGTCAACTCATAATAGTCAACGAATAATGCCATATTCGTTTCTGTTAGTAGTGCAGATTTGGGTAAGTTAGCCATATCTGCAATCTAACAAGCGGTCCAATGTTTGTCAACCCTAATTTAATTTATAGGTTTTTGGTGATGTTGAAATTAAGCTGATCCAATCTCTTTGATCGGTATTAGCGCTATTTGCAAATTCATTGCAGATGCGTGAGAGGTTATCGATGAAAGCTACCCATTGGTTATCAGCATTGCTCTTACGTGAATGTGAATCAGCAAGTAGGAGAGCCTGCTCATAAAGGTTGGCTCGGTGCACCTGAGTTTTGATTGACATCTTTAAATGTTTCCTTGGTGTTTACAATAGTCGACTGTTTTAAGTCAAACTAAAATACTGGCAATTTTAATGCCAAATCCTGAGTCTTGAAGGGCTTGCTTTCTAATTGACACAGCCCGTAGAGGTTTGATATGCTTTTCAATTGCGATCTTTACACAATAACTAACTATGAAACTGGTCAAAAGGTAACACTTTTTTAGTTAAGAGATAATGATGCGAAAATTATAGTTACGTTTGTTTTACATATATTAGATAGAGCGCAGGAATTACATGGCAGGAGAGGAGACAGAGCATGGGAGATAAAGCGGCTAATAGTGTTGACAATCACACCGAAAGCTTATCTGCAGGAAATTCTGCCGTTCCCACCGATTTTATCAGGCAAATTGTTGAAGAGGACGTAAGAATTAGTAAATATGATGGACGGGTTCATACCCGGTTTCCACCAGAGCCAAATGGCTATCTACATATTGGACATGCTACCTCCATTTGCCTTAATTTTGGTATTGCCGAAGATTTTGGTGGACTTTGCAATTTGCGATTTGATGACACTAACCCGATAGGTGAAAGCATAGAGTATGTGGAATCGATAAAGGAGGACATTCGCTGGCTTGGATTTGATTGGGGAAATCGGGAATTCTACGCCTCGGACTATTTTGAACAGCTCTACGAATATGCCGTGAAACTGATTGGAAAAGGGGTAGCGTACGTTTGTGATCTGAGCCCAGGTGAAATTAGAAAATATCGTGGCACCCTAACTGAACCCGGTACGGATAGTCCATATCGTAGTCGCTCTGCTGAGGAGAACTTAGATTTGTTCGGGCGCATTCTGGCGGGTGAATTTCCGGATGGTTCTCGCACGCTCCGTGCAAAAATTAATATGGCCTCGCCAAATTTGAACATGCGAGATCCCGTCATGTACCGTATTCTAAGGGCAACTCATTTCAGACAAGGTGACAAATGGTGCATCTATCCAATATATGACTTCACGCATGGCCAATCAGATTCTATTGAGGGAGTAACCCACTCACTGTGCTCACAGGAATTTGAAGATCACCGTCCATTGTATGACTGGTATCTCGATGAATTAGAAATCTACCATCCACAACAGATTGAGTTTGCTCGGCGAAATCTTAGCTATGCCGTCATGAGTAAGCGAAAGTTGATTCAATTGGTGGAGGAAGGACATGTCAGTGGCTGGGATGACCCACGAATGCCAACGCTGTCAGGGTTGCGCAGGCGTGGTTACACACCGGAGGCAATTCGAGATTTTTGTGGTCGTATCGGGGTTGCTAAAAGTGATAATCTGGTTGATATAGCTATGCTTGAGCATTGTATCCGTCAAGATTTGAATAAGCATGCGTTACGTGTGATGGCAGTGTTGCGTCCGCTTAAGGTTGTGATCAACAATTACCCTGAGGAACAAACAGAGGAGTTGGAAGCTACCAACAATCCGGAAGATCTGAGCATGGGATCACGGAAGATCCCTTTTTCTCGTGAGCTTTATATCGAGCAGGAAGATTTCATGGAATCTCCTTCCAAAAAGTACTTCCGTTTAGCTCCTGGGCGAGAAGTTCGGCTGATGCACGCATATTATGTCAAGTGTGAACGCGTAGTTAAAGATGAAAAAACTGGCGAGGTGCTTGAAGTTCATTGTACCTACGATCCTGAAACTCGGGGTGGCTGGTCTGAAAATGGTCGCAAAGTCAAAGGAACGTTGCATTGGGTATCTGCTAACCACTCGCTTGAAGCTGAAGTCCGTTTGTACGATCATCTCTTTTTGAAAGAGAACCCGGATGATGTGGAAGATGGTGATGATTTTAAATCAAATTTGAATCCAAATTCTTTGGAGATCTTGACTTCATGTCAGATTGAACCGAGTTTAATGGATGTAAATTCCGGTGATCGCTATCAATTTTTAAGGCAAGGCTATTTCTGCGTTGATCCCGATTCTTCTGCTGAAAAACCTGTTTTCAACCGGACAGTATCGTTACGCGATACATGGGCCAAAATCCAAAAGAACAGATAATCTTGGAAAATCGAAATTGAATGAGACCAATAATAAAGCAATCAGAATCGGTGTTATTGGGGCTGGAGCTTTTGCCTCGCGCCGGCACTTGCCGTCTTTGGTAGAGTCGAGTGATGCTGAGATAGTTGCGCTTTGCCGACGAAATCAGGAAATGCTCGTCAAAATGGCAGATCATTTTAATGTTGAGAGAACATTTACCGATTATTGTGCCATGCTTGATAATGTGGAGATGGACGGCGTTCTGGTTGCGTCACCACATGCTCTGCATTATGAACATGCTAAGACTGCTCTGGAACGCAATCTCCACGTGTTGATCGAAAAGCCAATGACAGTTAGATCTGATGAAGCAAGGGATCTGATCGTGTTAGCTGAAGCAAAGAAACGTGTGCTACTTATTGCGCTGAATCCACCGTACTGGGCGCACGGGTTGTTTCTCCAAAAAGCTATTCAGGATGGAGAGATTGGTGAAATTGAAGCAATCAATATAAACTGGGTGGGTGATGTACGGGAAGTTTATGGGAAAATTCCGTTCCCTGCAAATCTACCCGGCGTTGTGCCTCCCACTACCTTTCGAGCTGATCCAAAAATGGCGGGCGGTGGGCATCTGTTGGATGGCGGATCGCATTTAGTTTGCGAAATTCTATGGGCAACCAAATTGCGTCCAATTGCGGTTTCTGCAGTTATGGATGATGCCGACACCGATCTAAGATGTGCAGTCAACCTCAGACTGGAAAATGGGGCTTTTTGTACGATCTCTCTGGTTGGTGATAGCGAAGTCAGGCGCCGGTTTCATAGTACGTACTTTGGATCGAAAGGTACACTGATTGTGGACGGGATACCGTTTAAAGTTACCATGCAAAAACCCGATGGTGAATTATTGGTACACGAAGAGGATCAGATGGAAACGCCTCAGCAGCCAGTGGATAATTTTATTGATGCCATTCTTGGTCGCGCCCAACCTCTCTCAACAGGAGATGATGGTCTGCGTGTCGTTGAAGTGATTGAGGCCGCATATCAGTCGAGCCGAACAGGGAAAATTATATCACTGTCGCTTTAAGATCAGGCGTTTAATGTTGTTTACTTGATATAGAAGACATTACAAATGGAAACGAATTCGTCGGTTCGAGTACGCTTTGCCCCTTCGCCAACGGGGTTTTTGCATGTCGGTGGAGCACGTACAGCGTTGTTCAATTGGCTCTTTGCAAGACATCACGGAGGAATTTATATTCTTAGAATCGATGATACCGATGAACAAAGATCAACACAGGAATCGATGCAACAGATTTACGATTCACTGAGATGGCTAGGATTAGACTGGGATGAAGGAGCGATTATCGGCGGGGACTATCAACCGTATGTCCAGTCCGAGCGAGGAGAGATCTATCAAAGATATATCCAGAAGTTGCTTGATAGCGGTGATGCTTACCATTGCTACTGCACACAGGAAGAATTGTCGCAGATGCGCGAACAGGCACGGGCGGAAAATAGCAACCAGTCTTATAATGGAAAATGTCGTAATTTAACGGTGGAAGATCATCGGAAGTTTGAGGCAGAAGGACGTAAATCAACTGTACGTATCAGAGTACCCAATCAGCCGGTTGTGGTTCAAGATCTAATATTGGGCGAAACCAAAGTCGGCCCTTCGTCTCTGCAAGATGAAGTAATTGTCAAGTCAAATGGGATGCCGCTTTATAATTTGACTTCAATTGTTGATGATATTGAAATGCAGATTACTCACGTGATTCGTGGGGCAGACCACCTGAATAATACTTCAAAGCAAATGATTATTGCTAACGCACTTGGTACTGAACCGCCACAGTTTGCTCATCTACCAATGGTACTTGGTAGCAGCAAAGGCGAGAAACTTAGTAAGCGACACGGAGCTACTTCTGTTGATCAGTACAGAAAAGATGGATTTATACCTGAGGCACTGGTTAATTTTCTGGTTCGGCTTGGTTGGTCGCTTGATGACAAGACAGAAATTTTTTCCATTGATGATATGATTGACAACTTTAGCCTTGATCGGATTGGTAAAAGTGGAAGCGTATTTGATGTTAAGAGATTAGAATGGCTCAATAACCACTACATCTTGAAACTCAATCTGGCTGAAAGAACTTCTGCCCTGATTCCATTTCTGCAGCGGGATGGTTTGCTTGAAGACAAGATTGCTGATGAAGAACTATCTTGGCTTGAGAAAATTGTGGAATCGGTTGGTGACCGGCTTACCACATTGGCTGACATAACCACTTATGCTAGGTTCTTCTTTACCGATGATTTTGACTATCATCCGAAGGATGTTAAAAAATGGCTAACAAAAGGCGATCCAGTTACTGTTCTTTCAGGAGTGCGTGATACGCTGTTGGATATTGAAAATTTTGAGTCCGAAACGGTCGGGACCAAAGTTAAAGCCTATTTGGATGGACTTGAGGTGAAAAGAATTCAAGTGATGCAACCTTTGCGGCTTGCACTTTCTGGTCAGACATTTGGACCTGATTTATTTGCTATTATCATTTTGCTTGGTCAGGAAAAGACAATTTCTAGGATCAATCGATTAATTGACTATATCTCGACCACCGGTGAAGGGAGAGTAAGCTAAATATGGAACAGTTGCTGGAGCATTTGATCAAAGATCTTCCTAATTTGTTTTTATTTCTGGTGATTGCCGGGACGCTTTACACAGTTGGGAAGGGAGCAGATATACTTGTTGAAGAGGCAGTAGATCTCTCGAAAAAATGGGGGGTACCCAAGGTCTTAATCGGTGCTACCATCGTTAGTCTCGGTACAACATTACCTGAAGCAGTGGTCTCAGTTCTAGCGGCCGTTAAAGGGCTGCCCGATCTCGCGCTTGGCAACGCCGTTGGATCAATTATCTGCGATACCGGCTTAATATTGGGTATAGCGGCGATTATTTCGCCACTGCCTCTAAACAGAGAGATGGTAAATCGTCAGGGATGGCTTCAGTTTGGTGCTGGCTGTTTATTAGTAGTTGGCTGTTTACCACTTAGCTCATTAGAAACCATTTTTGAAAAAGGGGGGCAACTCCCACAAAGTTTCGGTTTCATCTTCCTAATTTTACTTGCTGTCTATTTATGGTTCACGATTCGTTGGTCCAGTGGGCCAAGTACGGAAACTGATGAAATGGAAGTTGACCATGGTTCCAACTCAATCCTTGCACTTATTAAGCTGGTATTTGGCATTGCCTTGGTTGTAATCTCTTCGTGGGTACTGATTCCTGCTGTTCTGGAAGTGGCAGAACGAGTTCATGTTCCTGAGAGCATTATCGCTGCTACCCTTGTTGCGTTTGGAACTTCGTTGCCTGAGTTGGTTACAGCGGTGACTGCAGCCAGAAAAGGGCATGGGGAGCTAGCGATTGGTAATGTTATAGGAGCGGACATTTTAAATGTTTTGTTTGTTGCTGGTGCCTCGGCGGCTATCACGAATGGTGGGTTAACCGCTCCCCCACATTTCTTCCGTCTTTTGTTCCCAGCTATGTTGTTCGTATTACTGGTCTTCCGAATTGGTATCTTCGTCTCTGGAACTGCTTTCAAGCGCCCTTTTGGATTTGTTCTAGTTTCCGCTTACATTATTGTAACTGTACTTAGCTATGTAGCTATGTGATGAAATAGGATCTCATGGTTTTTTGCTCCTTACTCAAGTTGAGCATATGAAAACGACAGGGATCGATTAAGTGCTATGGATCTTCATAGCTGTAACGTTTTTTGGAACAGACACTGGATAATAAGCGTTTGGTTTTGTGGATTATCCAAATAGGATAATCTGTCTAATTAAACAGGATTTTGAGGTGTTTTATATGTCCAAGCGTTATGCGTATGTGGTGATTTGCCTGAAGGAATCGAAAAGTCGTTGGTCTGTCAGTTTTAAATCTTTAGGCAGCTCCGTTCCAGCAGAAATTCTGCAGTTACCCAATCTCTCCCAACCTTTAACGCCAGCGTCGTGTCGTAAGCTAGATCTTAATCCAGTTGATTACTTCCGCCGGATTTTTCGCGATATGCCTGAGATGTTGCGTAGCTATAGGTCTCGGATTGTTAATCGGGTACGTAATAATCTGAATCAGCTTGGAATTGGTCAGTCATGCCACGTGAAAGTAGTATATATAGACTGCGGTGGAGGTATAGCTCCCTATAATTATAATATAGATCTACTTGATGACGTTTCTACCGATCCATATGAATTGAATAAGGCGGTCTACGCTGACGTAAGTACAAAACAAGAGGCCGTTATTGGGCAGGAACAACCTCAGCAGGATTTATTGTCTTCTGATTGTGAAATCTCATCTCATCCTGAAAATGATTTTGCGGATGTATTAATGCAGTTGACTCAGGATTTTACTGAGCTCCGAGCAGATTTGGAAAGTCTAAAACGACAAATAGCAAACCAGGACTTGCAGTCGTTAGAAAACACAGATACAATTAGGAGTTGCGTTGCTCTGCCTGACCCGGGTTGGTCGTTTGAATCGGAGGAACTGGTTGGTTCCGAACTGCATAGTCCAAAGATTGGTTATGCCATGGGAAATCCGACAGGGATTCAATTGAGCCGTGAGGAAAATTTTGTCTTAAGGTACTTGTCTGAACACCAGGTGGCATCCGAATCCACATTACAGACTCAATGTCAAATTGAGAATCCGATTTCGGTAATGACCAGTTTAATGGCTAAAGTTGAACGGGGGAATTTACCCCAGATTTCTTCTAAAACGGGCGATGATGGAGAAATGATTTATATTTGGGATCGGCCATGTCACCAGTAGGTAGAAGATAAATTATAACTATGTTTTCAAGGAGCCTAGAACATGGCCAATATTGTTGCATGCAACTTAGGAAGTTATCGTGGACAATTCAGCAGGCAGGAAGCCTATGGGCATCTTAATCAGATCGGTTTGACCAACGTTGAAGTCGGTACACCAGCACCGCAAGAAATAGGTTCTGTACTGGAAGAGCTGGATTCATATGGATTGACGGCAACAACAATTACAGCATCGCATGATGTTAAGAGTGAGAATTTTGTTTCAGACTTTCAGAAAACTCTAGAGGCTACACGTAAAATGGAAGTGAACCGAATATTTCTTAGTGCACATGGCGGCGATTTACCGAGAGAAGTGGTTTTCAACCGGTTAAGGGAACTCGGTGAAAACGCACAGAAACTGGGAATCATCATCTGCTTAGAAACGCATCCTGATTTAGCAAACAACGGAGATGTTGCACTTGAGACGATGAATGGTGTCAATCATCCCGGTATAGGAATTAACTTTGATACTGCTAACGTCCACTACCATACCAACCGTGAAATTGATACCGTTGAGGAAATTCAAAAGGTTTTAGGTTATGTCAAGGCTGTACACTTGAAAGATACTATGGGTGGGTATCATGCTTGGAAATTCCCCGCTTTGGGTGAAGGTGTTGTTAACTTTAAGTCAGTTTTTGAGTTGTTGAATGGTTATGGATTCAATGGGCCGTTCACCATGGAATTGGAAGGAGTTGAGGGAGAGGATCTTGATCGGGCCGGAGTTCTAGCCAGAGTAGAACAGTCTTTTCAATATCTCAAAGACATTGGTGTGGTAAGTTGATCCTATGGTTTAACATAGATCTATCATTAAGTGTGCGTGTAAACTTTTCGCAGTATGTCATGATTAGAAGACACTCTCTGGTAGAGGACAAACTTGTTGAAGTTTCTGATTATTGATGGATATCCAAAGCCCAACCGTGAGCAGTTTGAGTTGGTGGGTATGACATGCGCTGGTCAATTATATGCTAATCTGCTGTTGCTATATGTAGCCGATGCAGAATATAAAATATTATACATCAGTGATGATGCGGCTGAAATTCCAACTGAAGAAGAAATTAGGCAATACGATGGTATTCTGTGGCCGGGATGCAACTTGACTGTTTATCATACTGACGATCAACGTGTACGAAAGATGATTTTGATTGTTGATATGGCCTATCAGGTTGGTACGCCCCAGTTTGGTAGTTGCTGGGCGGCTCAGATTGCCATACACGTGGCTGGCGGTGAAGTGAAGCCTAATCCAAAAGGGAGGGAGATGGGGGTAGCACGAAAAATACATCTTACCCCTGATGGGAAAGATCATCCGATGTATTATGGAAAACCTGAAGTGTTTGATGGATTCATTAGCCACGATGATGAAATTATTCGTTTGCCAGACGGTGCCAAGTGGTTGGCATCAAATGATTTTACTCGGATCCAAGCAGTTTCCGTTACTTACAAGAATGGAAATTTCTGGGCAATCCAGTACCATCCGGAATATGATCTCCGGGAAATGGCTAAATTAATTGTTGCCCGGCGGGAAAAACTGATGTGTGAGGGGTACTTCACATCCGATGATGACGTGCTAGCGTACGTGCATGACTTGGAAACTATTGCCCAAGATCCGTCACGGAAGGATCTACGTTGGAAATATGCTATTGATGATGATTTGCTGGATGATTCTATTCGGCAGATCGAATTTATGAATTGGCTAAATGATCAAGTTTTGAGCTAGATAGACATCGAGTCAAGGAAAATTAGGTTAACATAACAGTTGGCTATTTGGGTGTTCACAGTTTAATTTACTGGGGCTACAACTGCTTCAAGATTTCGGTTAATTCTGCATAGTTTCTGCATATGGCGTCGGCACGTGTTTGATCGCTTAGGTCACGATCATTAGCACCTGTATAGAGAACTGATTTGGCTCTGACCCTGACTGCACCGTCAATATCCGTTTTTTCGCGGTCACCAATATGTAGGATCTCGTTTGTTGAAACTTCTAGTGTTTCGGCAGCTTTTTTGAATACGACAGGGCTTGGTTTAGATCTGCCCACTTCATCTGAGAAGATGAAACCGCTAAAGTACTGAATAATTCCCCAGTTTTGCAACATTTTTTTTATGCCACGTCCTGGTGTATGGATGGTATCTGAAATAATACCGAGTTTGTAGTCTGTAGCAAGGCTGGCAATGACTTTGGCAATATTATCCACCGGATACGGTGGAATCAGGACTTCCATTTCTTCGATCGCTTTTACAAAGACGTCGAAACTCGGCGTAAGCTCAATTTCTAAGAACCTATATCCTTCTCGAAAGCGATCCACAACTGGAAGTGTTATGTGCTTCTGTTTCCAGAGATTGGTGAAATTTTCATTTGCGTGTTGAAATGCTTTGCCTATTTGGGAAAGATTGATTTCTGAATGATATCTTAAGATCTCGTCGGCAAAAAGTTGAAGTCGTGCTTGTACTTTGGTTGGTAGTCCAACATCTTTTCGCTTTAATTCGTCTGATTCGTCAATAGCGATTGTATCCCAGAAATCGAATGTAATAGCTTGAACCATTTTATTATATTATTTTTGGGGTTAGAGTTGCTCGCCTTCTGAACCGTCAATCTGATCAAGTAACTCGGCGACTGCGGTGTTGAGTTGTCGGTCTATCCCTAGGTTCAATTCACCCAGGATACGGTCAACCTCAATATCGACAGGTCTAGCATTCCCTTCCAGATTTTCGCCGGTTTCTGTGCTAACTTTCATGCGAGGCAAACGAAAGGTCACATTGTTAAGAAGGTGCCAGTTCCATGTCCAGATTACCGCACCGGAAGTTGGCATACCAACAACTTTTCCTAGACCAAGTGTTTTGAATCCCTGGCTAAACATCTCAGTGTTGCTACCCGAATGTTCATTTGTTATTAGGATTAGGGGTTTTTGGATAATTCGATTTCCAGCCAAGTTGGAATCAGAAGTTGTCACCAGTTGACGGTAACTTGATTGTGTGTATGCCTTTCGGTTTAGAACATCAAGAATAAACGGGGCAATATGTCCACCACCGTTAAAGCGAACGTCAATGACAACCCCTTCCTTGTTATGAGTTTCAGTGTCGAGATCAGCGGTAAATTTAATATATGCACTGTAAGACATGGAACGAATGTGGGCATAACCAAGACGCCCATTACTTTTTTGGTCTACATAGTCGGCATTCCACCGAACCCAATGCTGATAACGAAGTTGACCATGTTTCTTGGCATTGATTGGTTTAACGACTAGCTCTCTGGCTTCCTCAAGTTGGGGTTTGTCGTTGAGGTGTATTTTTATTCGTTTGCTACTTTTATCCTGTAGTATCCAATTTAAGTTTGACTCTTGATTGATTTCGATTCCGTCAACTGCTACCAGAAATTCCCCTGATTTTGCTGGCTCTGGTGGTAGGGACAGCGGAGATTCAGGCAACACAAAATTGATTTGGAAATGATTGTGATTTTCAAGTTGATCTCTATCGAAATCAACACCAAGATAACTATCCCGTGAATTGTATCCTGTTCCTCCTGTTCCAAGATGTGATGCGTTTAATTCGCCAACCATCAGGTTCAGAATTTCTTGAAAATCTGAACCTGTTTGAACCCCTTGCATGATTGGGCGAAATTGATCGTAAACCTGTTCCCAATTGCAACCATGAAAGTTGGGATCGTAGAAGTAATCACGGATTAGTCGCCACGCTTCGTCGAAGGATTGTATCTTCTCAAGATGGAAATCAACCTCAAGTTCTGACTGGGTATCGAGTACTTTCTGATCTCCGTCTTTACTACCGTCTTCCTCTATATCGAGGAAATGGATCCGGCCATTTTCAAGAAAGTGAATCCGTTTGCCATTAGGGGTGAAATATATTTGCCTTTTTTTATCTGCTGACCACGTAAGTTGCTTTGGTAAATCCCTTTTTTTCTCTTCTTCAAGCGACATACTCCATAAATTGGGTTGTCCGGTGAATGATGCTTGAAAGATGAGAGTCTTGCTGTCAGGCCGGATCTGAAGCGCTTGTGCGTTTAGTTTAAAGTCAGTTAGAAAGATAGCTCGTCGCTTAATTGTACCGAGCTCAATCTCAGTGGGTTCAATCTCTTTATTTTTTTTGGAATCCTTATTTCCATTTTTACTGGTATCAGATTGGTCTTGATCGTTTTTTTCTTCTTTTGGTGTCTCTTCTTTTTGTTTTTCTCCTTCTGACTCTTCAAAAAGTTTATCAAAATCTTCTTCCTTGAATGTAGGCTGGATTGGTTTAAGATCAACCCGTACAATTTGGTTTTCCGTCCGATATTGGCCTGTGTTGAAGATAATGAACTTTCCATTGGGAGACCATACGATATTATGTGAAGAAATGTTACTTAGGAACGTAAGTTGTTGGGAGGATAGGGCCTCAATATTTTGTACATATATGTTTGAAAAGAAGTTGTTATCTTGGGCGATGAAAACTATCCATTGGCTGTCAGGTGACCATTCAAAATCAGTTGGAAAGGGAACGCCTGTGAAAATTTGATTGATGATAAATGCGAATTTATCTTCGGTTTGGGTATTGATAAGCCAAATTTCAGTTTTCTCCTGAATATAGGCGAGCCATTTGCCGTCAGGTGAATATTTCGGCAGATATTTCTGATCAGGTTGATCTGTTAACTGTTTTTCGACCTGGTCTCTAAAATTGTAGCTGAAGATCTGGTTGTTTCCCAACCGATCCGAAACGTAAATGATAGAATCACTGTCGGGATGCCAGCTAAGCTGGCTTTCACGAAATGGTGTATCTGTGACTTTGAAGGAGTTACCTCCCTTTTTGATTTTGTCCCCTTTTTCGCTAAGGTCAGCGAAGATGGATCCGTGTGCAATGAAGGCCACTTTTTTACCGTCAGGTGAAAGATGATATTCGTTGATTTCGCTATTTGTTGTGTAGTTTCGTACGGGTGAAAATTTCTCATCGGAATTAACAGTTATCTCGATGGGCGTTGCTTGCTGTTGATTGAGATCCAATTTCCAAATCTGAAAATTCCGTTCAAAGACAATCCAATTCCCTTTGGCTGAAATAGATGGTCGAATCATGCGCAGATCAGTGAAATTCGTAATCTGCTCAGCATCACCATCCCCATTCAGCGACATCAACCAAATATTCTCGTGGCTATCCCGATCACTTAGAAAATATATTTTGCTGCCATCTGCGTTCCACATAGGTCTAAGATTTCTGCCTTGATACTGCGTTAATCGTCGGTGATTGCTTATTCCAGATTCATCGGCAATCCAGATGTCAGAATGTCCTGCTGGATTCTGTCCGTGTCGCCACCACGGATGTCCATTGTTGTTAAACGCCAGCGTGCTGCCATCAGGTGAGGTGGCGAGATGATAATGAGTCTCCATCGGATCTCCACCAATTTCAATCGGCGTATTTCCATTAACAGAAATTTTGTAAGGGTATCCTCCAATACCACCATAGTTTGAGGTGAAATAAATCCATTTGCTATCCGGTGACCAACAGTCAGGGGGAGACGCTCCAGAGTGAAAGGTTAAGCGTGTAGGAGTGTCATTCTGCTCAAGGTCTGTCAGATAAATATTGCCGCCACCTGTGCGGTTGGAAGCGAATGCTAATTTTGTTCCATCGGGGGAGAAGATTGGATGAGAATCGTAACTTGGATGGGAGGTAATTCGCCTAGCAATTCCGCCATTAGCGCTGACGATCCAGATATCGCCCGTGTAGGTAAATGCGATTTTGCTGCCATCGGGTGAGATTGAAGCCTGTTTTAAGTATGGTTTCTTTTCAGACTCACTGGATAAATCCAAGGTTTGTTTCGATTGCGAGAAGGTTATTTTAAGTAGTGAGAAAAACATCCCACTGGGATTAGTCATTCACGACTTCCTAATTGACTATAAATTTGTCAGCATTTTCGAGAAAATTGTAGATAAAGAGACTATTCAATTTCAAATATAATTTCAACAGTGATTGATATCTCCAATTCACTTGGAGTTTGAATTGGAACCTCTGCGTCAGCCATTGTAACGTCATATTCTCTTCGTACTACTGGCGGATAATTACCACCAGTCTCGTTAAGACTAATAACTTTTCCAACTTTTACACCTAGGGTCTCGGCCATACTTTCTGCCTTCTGCCTGGCATCTTTGACCGCTTCTACACGTGCTTTTTCTCTGACTTTTACTACATCCTCTACCGTGAAATTGATGCCAGAAATATTGTTTGCTCCTGCTTGAATAGTTGCCTGTAGAATTTCACCAACATGGTTCAGGTTTCGGATGGTGACCGAAATAGTGTTGTTAACCTGAAAGCCAACGATTTGGTTTGGAGGGTCACGCCGAAAATCACGTTGTGGATATATGTTAAAAGATACGGTTTCAAAATCTGTTTTTGAAACACCCTTTTCTGTGAGTGCTGAAAAGATTGCGTTTATCTTTTCATTATTAATATCTACAGCTGTTTTCGCTTTTTCATCAAAGGTTTGCACACCGATGCTGGCATGTATAATATCTGGTGAGGCTTTGACGATACCTGTTCCTGAGACACGGATTCCTTTACTTTGAGTACTATCTGGAACAATGATGTTGGTATCCGAGCAAGCCATCAGCACTGTCATCAAAACAGAAATAATTATGTTGGCATGCTTGGTAAACATTTTATTTTCTCCTAAAAACATCCTAAAGTTCATGTTACTGGGACAACATTGCGAGTTGTCGTTTCGCTTCTGCGTGATTTGGTTCAATTCTTAATACTTGCCGTAGCGGCTTCAAAGCAAATTGATAGTTCTTTGTGTCGATTTGAACCATTGCATGGTCATAGTAAGCTTCAAGATATTCTGGATTTAACTCGGTTGATTTTTGGAGCGCTTTGATTGCTCGTTCTGGTTGATTTTTCATCCTGTAAGCGACACCAATTTTGTGGTGGATCTCATGCGAGTCTTGGTTTATAGTTGCTGCTCTCTCAAGCATCTCAAGTGCATTATCAGCGTCATTTTTTCCCAGGTATGAAACGCCAATTTTATATCTGGCATCGCTGTTGCCTGGATCAAGCCGAACGGATTCGTGATATTGCTCAATTGCCAGTTCAGATTCTTCCTGTAGTTCGTAGACGATTCCTAGGTTGTAATGAGTTTGCGCATCTTCTGAATTTATTTCAATTGCTCTTTTATAATGGATAATTGATTGATCAAAGTCAGTTAACACATGGTAGACAAGGCCAAGATCAAATTGAATTTTGGCCTTGTTAGGATCTAAGTCTGCTGCTCTTTGGTGAGATTCAAGTGCTGCATCGAAGATTGCCATCTTCATGTAAACCAGACCAATATTGTTGTGGGTATTTGCTAATTCTGGGTTGAGTTCAATCGCTTTTTTATAGTGTTCAAGTGCCTCTTCAAATTTCTCTTCCGTTTGGTGAGCGACACCGATATTATTGTGTGTCACTGCGTCATTTGGATTCAGAGATAATGATTTTTCATAGTGTTCAATTGCTTTTTCGTATGACTTTGCCTGCCCATAAGCGGCGGCAATGTTGTTGTGTATAATGTGGTTATTGACGCTAAAACTTAGTGCCTGTTCAAAGTGTCTGGCAGCAGATAAGTAATCTTTCTTATGATAATATGCCATGCCGAGACGATAATACACTTGCAGATTGTCGTCGGTTTGACCGAGTGATTCTTGTAATGCGTTAATAGCAGCATTGTAATCTTCGGTCTCAATGTTAGCAATGCCAATATAGTAATTCACCAAGTTCTTATTTGGACGAAGACGCTTTGCATGCTCATAGGCTTCTATCGCCTCATCATATCTGCCAAGATAATGGTAGCAAAGGCCAAGATGATGTTGAGTTCTCACCAGATCAGGATTTAAGGTGATGGCTTGTTTGAATAACTTTGATGCTTGTTCGTATTCCTGTTGTTTATAAAGAATTTCTCCAAGTCTTTCGTATGCTTGAATGAGTGTTGGTTTGAGCTTGATTGCTTGATGATAACATAGAGTTGCTTGGTCTACTTGATCTCGTCTTTCGTAAATTCTCCCAAGTCGATACTGTGCTGTTGCCTGTTCAGGATCAAGTTCAATGGTTTTTTCGTAATTTCCAAAAGCTTTATCAAAATCGTTTTTTCTGTAGAAAAGAGAACCAAGATTATAATACGAACTGGGTTGGTCTGGGTCTAGACGAATTGCCCTTTTATAGGCTTGAACTGCCTGCTGCTCTTTGCCGATTCTCTGATAGACCGATCCAAGATTATTGTAGGTATTGGCATAATCGGGACGAAGTTGAATCGATTTTTTTAAGCAAGCAAGTGCGTGATTATATCTTTTCTGGTAAAAGTAGGCTGAACCAAGATTATAGTATGTGGTAGCATCTTCTTCATTCTGATAGATTAGCTTTTTACTGAATGATATTATTTGCTCCAAATCAGGCTGACTTTTTCGACTAAAGTTAACAACAGCTTTCTCGCTACTGACAACTAATGCATTTGTTGGGGTTTCGTCCGCCACGAATTAGACTCCTAAAATCAAACGTCGAATGTGTTCGGAATTTTCAATTCCATACACCAAATCTTTAGGTGATATGATGTTGAAAGAAATACCATATTTTTTCCATGTTGTGTTTGGAACCTGTAACCTACAATCCGTAATCTGGTTTCATGTTTTCCATGTAAGTGCGATTCGATTCAGCAATCAATGAGCCTACTTAATCCCCTTGCGTGGTAATCAGCATCTCCTCCTGCGAATCGTAGGAAGCAGTAGGTAGATGTAAGTGAAACTAATGCTGTTTGTTCGTAAATATTCTGCGACATTCAACGCTTGTGATGCAATACTTTCTGAAAAAGCAAAATCCGCTGTTTACAGTTGAAGATCGATTTTCGGTGACTACTCAAGATCGTAACCGAAAAAATCCACTGCGTAGAACTAAAAGTGAACTGAATTCAAGTCTTTGCGCTATGAACCATTTTTGTGCTAGGGTTTCCAAGTTAACAAAAGAAAATTTGACCATGGCGACAGCGTATTCCAAAATTTGAGCGATTGGTGTTCGGATCGCTCTCCAACGTCTCAGTTCAATAAACTTAGCAATTCCCATGCCGATCTAGAGCGAGTAGATCAAGCCGACGAGATAGATTGACTAATACTTGCCGACTGATAACCAAAAATTTTTCACCAAATAACGGAGTTTCGTTCTGTTCAAGCAGGCTTGTAAAGGTATGTTCTTCATCAAATTGTAGTGATTCGAGGTGACGAAAACCTATACTTTACCCAACGGTAAGCTTGCATTTGGCACGGCACACAAATGTCATGGGATTTTTCGTAGGATCGAGACAAGAGCAATCTTTAGAATTAATAGGATTGTTGCAGGGAACATAAAGTAGCCTGCAAGTTCTTTGTGCCGGATAAATTCTGTCGTCTCGATTTTGGTGGTTTCAAGCTGATTGATTTCCTGGTATATTTCAGCAAGTTTATGTTCATCAGTTGCTCGGAAATAACGCCCATTAGTGATTTCTGCAATCTGTTTTAGTGATTCTTCGTCAACATACGCACGGATTGGTCGATACCGTTTTCCAAATATGGGATCATGATATGGTATCAAGGCGCCTTCCTCCGTGCCAACACCGATAGTATAAACCTTAATGCCAATTGTCTTGGCGGCGTTTGCAGCTGTAATTGGGTCGATCTCGCCAGCATTGTTTTCCCCATCGGTAAGCAGAATAATTGTCTTACTTTTGGTTGTGGAATGGCGTAAACGGTTAGTCGCGTTGGCTAATGCTAAACCGATGGCAGTGCCATCCTCGATTATTCCAATTTCGACTTCTTTTAGTAGCTTAACTAGCATTAGGTAATCTGTTGTCAGCGGACAAAGCGCAATGCTTTTGCCTGAAAAAACAACCAGTCCGATTCGGTCGTTTCGGCGATCCTGCAGAAATGATCGAATCACCGATTTCGCCGCCTGCAAACGGTTTACTGGTTCGAAATCTTCCGCTCTCATGCTTCCTGAGATATCAAGAACGAGCAAAATGTCGATACCTTCGGATGTAGTTTTTTCGATGCTTTGCGTGGATTGTGGTCGAGTGAGAGCGATAATGATTAACACAATAATGCACCAATGGATAAAGTCGAGCGAACGGAATACCGAAATGCGAAAAGTATTTCGGTTTTGATGAATCAATTTGGTATCCGAAAACAGAATGCCGGCGTTTTTTCTTTTTCGCAGGAATATGACGATTAACGGAATAAGAGGAATCAGAATGAAAAATATGGGATTGCCAAATCTCATCACTTTACTGCCATGTGACGGGAATCGGTCGCTTGGCTTGTGAGTGAGTATAATTTGTACTGTCGGTAAGGCTATTTCCAAAAATGGATCGGATACAGAGCGCAATACCAATCACGCTGGCAACGACAAAGGTGATTTCACCAACATGGTAAAAGGAAGGGATTCTTACGGCTAGCCCATAAATTGCGTATCCGATGATAATCTTAATTGCTTGTACTTTTTGCTGTGGCCATATGGTATTACCGATTGAAAGAAAGATAGCGGTTTTTCCATATATGGACATAACCAATAACCCAGACATGATAATCAGTACAAGCGGAATTCCAATAATTGAGAGGACTCCAAACATAATCGAGTAAGGTATTACGATAGCTGTTATCAGACCGATGACAGCGCTGCCGAATGGACGTCGCACAATGATTTGTGCCATGTTTTGCGCTTGCTGGGAGAAAATTGTACCGATGCCCGCATAAGTTAATGCCATTGTCAATAGTATGGATGCGTGCCAAAACAGTTCCCAGTTTTTAGACATTCCCCAGTGTTCCTGTAAGTGCAAAAAAGGGTCCCATATAAGTGGTACCACATGATAAATCATAAATTTCCAAATGCCAATTTCTTGATAATTATTGCGCTGTAAAGTCTGTTTCCAATCGTCACTTTTATCTGTCCCGCGAATTCGCCCGAAAATGGTTTTGACTGTTCCTTCCACTGACGCACTGTTTCCAATATCAATATTGCCGCGAAAAACAGTTACATGTCCGTTGACATGACCTTCGATAGTTGCGTTGCCAAATAAAATAGTCATACTATCAACCGACTGATTTTCTGCTAAATGGAAATCCTCCCAAAACTTTAAAATGACAGGCATATTGAGCGTGTCAGAAAGTGATGTCGATTCTCTCTGATTATTTTCTTCTGTCTCAGCGGAATCAGTGTTTCCTTCTGGGGTGAGTGTCATTTTCATCGGAACTTTAATTGAATTCTGCGGTATCACCATCAAGGAGATGAAAAATAGCATGATCATCAGATAGATTTTTCCATGCATTTAGCGCCTCTGTGAAGATTATGTTTACAAATAAGTATGGACTATATTATATTTTGAAAAATTTGTCAACTTTATTCTTTGTTACACAAGGGTGCGGTGGGTTTTCGCGGTTTTCCGTATAGTTGACGTCAAATGTTATTAAGATTATAATGATTTTTCGCATTTATATTGTTGAATTACTATATGGTGTATAGGAAGTGTGAATAGTTATGTTTAAAAAAAATAGCTATCCAAGTGTCTTTGAAATTACTGAGCAGCACGATGATGCACTAGATACAATTGAGATGGAGCCCTCTGCGACAGTTGAACATCACCTTGGGACAATTATTGCCGATCTCAGAATTTTCAGAGGCGACATTGTTAAACTAAATGAGAATAGCAAGAAACTTGAAAATGCAATTGACTTAATGCAACGAGAATTTGCCGATTACCGTGGTACAATAGAAGAGAAACTAAATCTATTAGTTAAAAATACTGCCCATATTTTTGCCTTGCAACATATAGGGGAAGATTCCAAAGATAACAAGAACAATGATGATGTTGACAGTACTGCAATGGATCTAACATTTATCACTGAGTTTCAAACACAGGTGTTGAAAGAAATTCAAGAATTTAAGAAGAAAATGACAGCATTGATAGAAACTCATAGTCAGCTTGAGCATACAACTGCTAGCTCTCAGAGTGAAATTAAGGCCAAAATGTTTGAGTTACAATCGAGGGTTCGAAATCAACTTGAAGGTTTTCTCCAGAATCTGTTTATAACAAAATAGAATCGATAAGACAGTTAGGATTTTAGAAGATAGTTTGAGTATCATTTGAATAATCAATCTGCTTAGGGAAGGGATTGAATTATGAAGATTATAAAGCTTGAAACTTTTCTGGTTGAACCAAGGTGGCTTTTCCTGAAGATTCATATAGATCAAGGATTAGTTGGTCTGGGCTAGCCGATTCTTGAAGATTGGGCCAAGACATGCGCGACTGCTGTTGAAGAATTGGAAACATATTTAATCGGAAGGGATCCACGTCGTGTCGTTCATCATTGGCAGGCTAATGTATCGGCACGCTTTCTATCGTGGAGGTCCTATTCTTACCGGTGCACTGAGTGGCGTTGAACAGGCGCTCTGAGATTGAGTAGGTAAAGCATTAGGAGTGTGCCGGTTTATCAACTTTTTGGTGGGCCAGCACGTAACTGTGTTCGTATTTACAGAGGAGAGGGAAGCCCTGAGGGTGTCAAGGAAGGAATTGGGCAAGGGTTTACCGCCTTAAAATTCAGGAACACACGACTTTGGGCGAGGGTTATCTCAAAAATCCCTTTGTATTTAAAGATGGTTTCGTGGAATTACCCGCTGGTCCGGGGTTGGGTATTGAGTTGGATGAGGATGCGATTGCTAATAAGATAGATCACGATTGGAAGAATCCTGAATCGTACCTGCAAGACGATGATTCGGTTGTCGATTGGTAGTCGGCCATCAATCTTCTTAGTGGACTCGAATGAAAAAAGTTGCGCTGATATCGTTGCTGTTTTGGTTCCTTTGTTCTGGATATACATTTGCACAACGAGCTCCAACAATTAGCGCAATTTTTCCTGCGGGTGGTCAGGTCGGTCAAACAGTGGAGATATCGGTTCGGGGATCTGACCTAGACGGTGCGCACACGCTGATCGTTAGTGGCAGTCGTGGCGTGACAGGGGAACTTTTTTCCGCCGGCGGAAAGGTTGATACAACCTACAAGTCTCTGTTTGAAGATACGTGTGCGCAGTGCCATGAACTCCGTTCACCAAGAAACAGATCAATGACACCTTCTCAATGGGAGGCTGTTGTTGACCGAATGATTAGTGAAAAGGGTGCGCCAATCGACAGTAGTGACAGAGACAATATTTTGGTCTACCTGAAATCTGCCGCCAGAGCAAGCGGTGGACTGACAGCACAACTCCAGATTGAGCCGGATGCTGTTCTGGGTAGACGCGAAATTCGGGTTGTCGGCAAGCACGGTGGATCCACTGCCTTTCCATTTGAAATTGATTGTCAAACCGAAACAATTGATACCGAACCAAATGATTTAATCACAGATGCGGTAAGGGCTAACCCGCCAATCATTATCAACGGTATAATTAAACAGAACGGCGATCAGGACTACTTTTCTTTCCTTGCCAAAGCTGGAGATCGGTATATTTTTAATATTAAAGCCTACCGCCTTAATAATTCCAGTCAACAGTTTTTTAATCCAACGATTATCCTGTTTTCGGAAAAGGGAGCAGAACTTGCTCATAGCAACGGTTTTTATGCGTTTGATCCCTTGATCGATTATGTGTTTCAAACTGAAGGGGTTTATTATCTCTGTATTCGGGATTTGCTTTATCGAGGGAGTCCCGCTTGTGTCTATCGATTAACGATGGGGAATCTCCCTTATAATACGTACTTGTTTCCGACTGGTGGTCAGCTTGGATCTGTTATCGAAAGCACTATTGGCGGTACAAATTTGACCAAAGCTCCATGGCAAATAGATCTCACCAATGAAACTGAGGGGCTGAAACAGATTGATACTCCTTATGGAGTTTTTCCCTTTATCGTTAGCAAAGTAACTTCGCTTGTTGAAGCTGACATAAACATTCAAGATAAGTTATTCAGTAGTGTCGGGGCGACGGACGCTGAGGCAGAAATTCTTTTTCAGACGAAATGTGTCCAATGTCACGAACCTCGGTCACCCAGCAATCGTCCGCTTACGGCTGATGATTGGGCCGTAACTATTCAACGGATGGGCGAGAAACAGAATTCGGATATTTCGCCTTCAGAAGCGGCGCGAATCATTACTTTTTTCAATTCTGAAATTACACGCCTGAGTCAATTGACGGCCAGCCGAATCCAATTGGCGCAGAGAATTGAAGTTCCTGTTGCTGTCAGTGGTCGTATTTCCCAACCCGGTGAAGTTGATTATTATCGTTTTACAATTCCAGAAGCCAAAACACTTGATGATTGGTGGGTGATCCATCCATTCGATAATCCTGACGAATCTGGGTTTGATATTGCTTATTCGCCTGAAAAGGAGATCAACCTTGAACAGGAATACATCGGTAAGAACAACCGTAAACTGAAATGGTACAAAACCACTGGGTCTGGTGAGAGCGCTTTTTCAAATGTGTCGGAAGACGATGTCATCGGGTATGCGCTGACTTATATTGACTCGGAGACTGAACGGACAGAAATTCTGTCGCTTGGATCTGATGATGGAATCAAGGTCTGGGTAAATGACCAGCTAATCTGGAGTAATTTTGTCCATCGCGCGCTGGCGCCGGCTCAGGATGTTATAGCCTTGCCGCTGAAAAAAGGCTCGAATAAACTGCTGATCAAAATTTCAAATGGTTGGGGGCCTTGGGGATTTCTGGCTTTGATTGGCGGTTATGCCATTGAACTTACCGCGGAAGCAATAGGATCGCCATTGAGTCCCTCACTAACCTTGCTTGATGTACAGGGACAAGTCTTGCAGAATAATGCCGGTATCGGAGGAACCCGAAATGCACGGATTGATTATAGTTTTCGGAATGTAGGGGACTACGCTGTCAGAATTGAGGACGCGACCGAATCGGCCGGCGTCGCTTACACCTACCACCTGAGTATCTCACCGGCAGCCCCCGATTTTGCCATTACTGTGACGCCAGCTAATCCGAACGTTGGACGAAAAGGCACACGTCTACTGACAGTGACAGCCACGCGACGCGTTGGATTTACGGGAGATATTGAGATTCTGGTTGAAAGCTTACCGGATGGAGTTATAGCTAGTTTGGGAGCAATCCTTAAGGACATGACACAGGGATTTATCACTTTGACTGCGGCTGGAGATGCGCAGTTAGGGTATCGTGTTGTTAACATCATTGGACGTGTGAAAACGGCGGGGAATCATTATCTCCGTCGGGTAGCGACTCCAATCGAAATCTATCGGATCTAGAATCAAAACCGGACCGTTCAACGAAAAAGCATTATCGTTGGAGTTGTTGAAATACCGAAATTGACGCTTGAAGTGGTTCCCAATCAAATATCGGTTTCACCAGAAAAATCTGCCAAGTTGAAGATAATAGCCAACCGTTATAGTTCTCGGCAGAATTTGACTTTGTCCATTTTGGGATTGCCGTCTGGTGTAAGGTTGGAACGTGCTTTTACGGTATTAGATCAAAGCCAGTCCGAGACGGAAATAGAGATATTCCCGAATATTGTTGGATCAGGTGTTGGCAATCAGCGTCAAAACCCATTCGTGGGTCGTGAACTCGCCGTAAGTCCGTATAATATTGTGGTTAACGCTTCAGTTGGTAATCAGTTGGTAGCGAGTAGTCCAGTAACTAAACTTCTGATTACGAAATAGTTCAATAGTTGATTTTCTTTCCTAGCTAAAAAGGTAAGGCAAAAAATATGAAATTAGGTGATCTTGGTTTGTCGGCTAACGGCTTGTTAATCAATCGAATTAGCTGGAAACACCTTTTTGTCCTATTTCTCATTCTTCATATCATACCAATCTGGATTTTTTCCTTCTTCCCTTCTCAGGATGGTGTCAGCCATATTTACAATGCCCATGTACTCAAAGAGTATCATAGGCACGAAAACTATATCATTAGGGATGTTTGGCAACTCAACCTGACAGTCTTCCCCAATTGGCTCTCGCACATTAGCCTTACCGGAATGCTGTATGTCTTCCCACCGATTATAGCAGAAAAAATTCTGCTAACATTGATGATTATCGGTATTCCAATTTCGTTTTTGTATTTCTTGAACGCCATTCACAAAGAGAATGCATGGGTGTTCAGTTGGCTGGGTTTTATTTTTTCTTATAATTATTTGCTCTACATGGGATTCTATAACTTCACCATTTCGATTTCGTTCTTCTTTTTAAGTTTTGGTTACTGGTGGCGTCACAAAGACGGAATGGAAGTTAATAACTTAATTGTTTTTTATAGTATCCTGCTATTAACTTACCTTTCACACTTCGTTTCTTTTGGCTTAGTTTTACTTGCCATCTCAGTTTGCCAAATCTGCCTGTGCGGGGTCGGGATAATCTCTGAAACTTGGCGTGACCGATCAACTAGGGTTTTTTTTCGTGGTCTTCGACCGTTAGTTCAGTTTGCTGGTTACATTTTACCAATCTATTTTATTTTAGCGACCTATTACTTACAGAGTTTGAGGGATCACAATTCAGGGAATTACAGGGGGATTGAATGGGTTTGGGAATACTTCTGGGGAGTTAAATCAATCGTCTATTTTACCGATTGGCATATTCCAGTAAATCAAGCTTTACTGGGAGTTTTGGGATTAGCCGTAGTGATGTCCTTGGTTTATCGTATACTTCGGAAGGAGTGGATCAAAAAGAGTGATTCGTTTCTACTCATCTCAATTATTTTTACATTTATGTTCTTCAGGGCGCCATGGTCCTTTGGTCCGGGGGGATGGATAAACGACCGAATACACTTATATATTTTGTTGATGCTTGTGCCTTGGCTAATCCATAATGGGCATAGGATTCTCCAAATCGGATTTACTCTGGCTCTGGTAGTCATCACACTTTTGCATTTTGGTCGAACGGCATATGATCATGGGCGATTGAGCATGGAGATAGCTGAGGAAGTTTCTGCTGTTGATCTGATTGAACCTCATACCACATACACAATTCGCAGCCCAAGCTGGAATAAATCCGATTCGTTAGGAGTCGTTAAGTATGTTGCTCCATTTGTGCATGCAGTAGCCCTTTATGGCACAGTGAATAAGGATATTGGACACCTAGCAAATTATGAAGCCAGCTATAATTATTTTCCTGTCAATCATTTCAATCACTCATACTATAGTGGTAAAGAAGATTACGTCATTGCATGGGCATATCCAGAAGCTGAGGAATTTTCCGACCTGACACCTAACTTTGATCTGATCCACTCAATCAAGAATCTGAAAATATTTCGTCGAAAACAGACAAATGATTTAGATCTCTCAGCTTGGTATCAAGCTGATGATGGTCGTTTGGCAATCAAATTTGATTTTCAAGGAAGTAGTTCTGAACTTGCCAATGGATGTCAGTTAGTTACTAAAGATCATCGCTATACTTATGGGAAATTCGGTTGGGTAACACAACCTCCGCATACTGAGTTTTCAGGGGACAAGAAAATTGACTCACTGCCTCGCGATTGCGTTAGTGGAACTCAAGACGGAGTATTCAAGCTTAATCTGCCGAATGGTGACTATCGGATAACGAGCTATTTCTGTTCAGTTGATGCTGGTGAGCACAAAGTGTATCTGATGGCCAATAGCCGGAAAGTGATCAAGAAGTTAATCGTACCAAGCGATAAAGCGGTAATTAAGAGGACTTATGCTGTTAACGTAACAGATAGAGAACTGACTCAGGTTATTTATACTTCTAGGGAGCGTGTGCAGCGTGGCACTGGTAAACACAACCATTGGGTTTGGAATGGCTTTGTGATTGAAAAATCACAAACTAATAGCCAGCTGTAGAGGCAAAGTAGCACCCATCAACCAGGCAGGGCTATGAAGATTGTACCAAGTTCCATTTGTTTGTTTTTTGCTTTTGAATTCACACTGATTAGTAGGCAGCAATCAAGTTAAAACTGGGATGAAAGGAAGTTCCATTGTGAAACACATCGGAGTAATTGGGCTAGGGAATATGGGTATGGCCATGGCCAATAATATTATTGGGAGTGGGTTTATCCTCACCGGCTATGATTTGGAGGACAGCCGCCTCCAAGCACTAAAGGATCTGGGCGGTAAGATAGCTCAAAGTCCGCAAGAGGTCGGGCAACAGGCTGATGCGGTATTCGTGATGGTGCTTAACGGAGAACAGGTTTATCAAGTAGTGGCTGGCGACGACGGCCTATTGAAAAGTATGAAAGCTGGTTCCACTATCATTGTCACAGCCACAATTGAACCAAGGGAAATTCGGGAAGTCGCCGAGGTTATCTTTGCCAAAGGGGTCAACCTGATTGACACACCGGTTAGTGGTGGAAAGTCCGGTGCAGAAGCTGGAACCCTCACCATGATGGCCGCAGCATTGAAAGAGGTTTTTGACGCCAATCAAGATGTACTTCGGGCGGTTGGTGAAAAAATATTTCACGTTGGTGAAGAGATAGGTATAGGTCAAACAGTCAAAGGTGCTTTGCAAGCCTTGATTGGTGCGTCCTTTACTGCCATTTTTGAATCTTTAGTGTTGGGTGTAAAAGCAGGTGTAAAAGGAGAAACTTTGGTTGAGGTCTTTAGTGCCAGCGCGGTAGACAGTCCACTATTTCGCAACTGCGCTCAGCTCATTATGGACAGGCAGTTTGAAAATACTGGAAGCCATATCGGTACTATGTACAAAGACCTTGGTATCAGCATGGCAATGGCCAAGGAAAATGGTGTTGCTATGTTTACGACCGCAGCCGCTCATGAACTCTTTCAATCAGGCATCTCGCTTTTTCCGGATCAAGACAATTGGTCGATCGTGAAACTTTTGGAGCAGATTGCTGACACAGAGGTAACTTGGTAGTACAAAATAGACAGACAACCAATCTAATGAAAGCGAAGGTAAGATAAGTATGGCAAAGCTAGGCGTTATTGCTGATGGTATCAGTCAGAACTTTGAGCAGGTTCTGGATGTCATGAACGAGTTTGAGCTTGAGTACGCGGAATTGCAATTTCTTTGGGATAAGGAGGTCGGTGACTTAAGTGCGGCTGAAGTAAATAAAGTAAGAGATTTAGTCAATGTGCATGATGTGAAAGTTTCCTGTATTTCCAGACATATCTTTGGAGGACTTCCGATTGGAGAAATGCGACGAGACAATCCCGTTTATCTTGAACATGTTGAGGCGTTGAGGAGGTGTGTCAGCATGGCAAAAGCAGTGGATTGTCCATTGGTTCGAGTGATGAGTTTTCGAAAAGAGATGATTCTCTTTGGTAGTCATGGCGCAAATGATTGGATTGTCTCTGAGGGAGCATGGGACAAGTTGGTATCGTTGATGGATCTGCCCATACAGATTGCGGAAGAGTTAGGTATTACACTGGTTGTTGAAACTGGTAATAATGCCATGATTACGTCTGCGCATCTCGCTTGTAAGTTGATCGACCAGCTTGGCACAGATCGGCTCAAAGTGCTTTGGGATCCTTGTAATAGTTTGTACTGCAACGAAAAGACATATCCTGACGGTTATGCATTGCTCCGTGGCGGCTACCTTGAGCATATTCATATCAAAGATGCAATCGTTGATATTCCCAAAGCAACAGTACAATTCGCCGCTTTAAACACGGGAGATATGGCAGTCTATCTTCAAGATTTGGCAAATGCTCTGAGGACGGATGGGTACGACGGCGTAATTTCACTTGAAAGTGTATATCGTCCCGAAGGCGGTAGTTTCGAGGATGGTTTTAGAACATCCGTGAATGTTTTGAAACAGCTCTTCGCTTAGCTGTTTTTATCTTAGACACTTGCGGTAGGTATCACGCCGTTTTTGTCAACTATCGTGTATTTGCTGATTGCTGATACCGTCCGATCTTCAAATCCGTTGACTGCTATGATAGGTCTATTGTATAATGGCCAAGGCTCGTTTGCGGTGAAAGAGGATATCGATTTTGCAGATAAATAAAGACATGAGTATTGATAATCAGATGACGCTCATCCGAAGGGGCGCGGTAGAGGTTATTTCTGAAGATGAACTTCGTCAGAAGTTGATAACAGCTCGAGACGAAGATCGACCGCTTCGTGTTAAGCTTGGTCTTGATCCTACGGCGCCCGATATCCATCTGGGAATTGCGGTAGTTTTGCGGAAATTAAGATTATTTCAAGATCTTGGTCATGAAGTAATCATCATTATCGGTGACTTTACGGCAGCTATCGGCGATCCAAGTGGCAAGTCAAAAACTCGACCACAACTTTCTGTTGATGAAATCCAAGCTAACGCTGAAACGTATGAAAAACAGTATTGTCAGATTCTTGATCCAGAAAAGACTCAGGTTGTTTTCAATAGTGAATGGCTAGATCGGATGGCATTCTCTGACGTAATAAAATTAACAGCCAGAACAACCGTTGCCCGAGTGCTAGAGCGTGACGACTTCGTTAAGCGTCTGGAAAGCAACACATCGATCGGAGTTCATGAGATCCTATATCCAATTTGTCAAGGATATGATTCTGTCGTGCTGAAAGCAGATATAGAGATGGGAGGAACGGATCAGAAGTTCAACAATCTCATGGGACGAGACTTGCAGCGTGCTGATGGTCAGGAACCGCAAGTTGTTTTGCTGATGCCGCTTCTCGTTGGCTTAGATGGTACGGAAAAAATGAGTAAATCGCTCGGCAACTACGTTGGGATTTATGAATCACCAAACGATATGTACGGTAAGCTGATGTCTATTCCTGATGAATTAATTTTTACCTACTTTGAGTTGACAACTGATGTTCCACTTGATGAGATGCATGAGATGCAGTCTGCGTTCAATAGCGGCGAGCTTCATCCCAAGGTTGCAAAACAGCGTCTAGCGAGAGAAGTGGTCAGTATATATAGCCATCGGGACGTCGCCCAATCAGCAGAGGCTCATTTTGAACGCGTTCATAAACACAAAGAATTACCAGCAGAGATCCCTGAAGTTGCGATCTCCCAAAAAAACTTTACCGACGGCAAGATTTGGATTGCGCATATCATAGCGGAATCCAATTTCGCCCAGAGCTCTAGCGAAGCAATACGATTGGTGAAACAAGGAGCTGTCAGGTTAAACGGAGAAAGGATCACAGATGACAAAGCAACGATTGAGTTTCAAAATGAAACTGTACTCCAAGTTGGCAAACGCAAATTTGCTAGACTCATCTTATCAAGCACTTAGAGATGCATGTTTGTCTTCTTCTGCCTGCCTACAATGAAGCAAAAACGATAGGTCAAGTTGTTCGGGAAGCGTCAGAGTTTGTAAATGATATTCTTGTCATTGACGATGGATCAGTTGATAAAACTGCACAGATTGCAGAAGAAGCCGGCGGGAAAGTCATCAAACACAGTACGAACCTTGGTAAGGGAATGGCGCTTCGTACAGGGTTTGACTACGTTTCACAGAAAGGTTACGATTTGATCGCTACTATGGATAGTGACGGTCAACATCAGCCAAGTGATCTACCTCGTTTCATTGATTATTTTAAGAATAATAAACCAGATATTATAATTGGGGCGCGAATACATGATAGAATTAAGATGCCTCGACATCGTCGGTTTAATAATTGGCTGGTTTCATCGGTAGGGTCAGCCCTCTGTGGTCAGGAGGTGAAGGACTTTCAATCCGGATTTCGCCTAATCCGAACAGAAGTCCTCAGATCAGTTGAACTCCATACCGAACGCTATGAAACAGAATCTGAATTGCTAATTAAAGCAGGACGAATTGGATTCAAAATTCAGAGTATTCCAATTAATACTATTTATAATGCTGAAGTAAGCAATATCAAGCCACTACGCGAAATGAGGCTCTTTACAAAGTTGCTGATCAATTCACTCAAATAGGGTCGACGTCTTAACAAATGAGATAGGTGTCAATAAAAAATCATCTTTTGGGCGTGTCTCAGTGTGGTATTTTGGCCCTGTGAGCTCCAATACTTTTTGAGATGGCTGGTATTAAAATATTCGATGTATTCTTTGAATAGTCGAAGATGGTAAAACCAGCAGATCCGAATTGTCGAGTGAGGTAGATTTGAGCAGCTACCTGATCAACAGGTAGGCTGAAAATCGAGGCAGTCGCACCAATACCCGGGTAAACGGGAAAGTTTCTTGGAAGAATATTTTTGTGGTTCTGCACCATTTGGGAAAAATGGTCATTGTCGGCAGTATAGTTCATTGGACAGAGGAAATCAACGTAACCGAGTTTAGCCCATTTGACCCAATCTTGTCCTATTGATTGAACACAATACGGGTAGTCGTTAAAAACAGCAGCTGAGATTTTCAGGTTAGGTCGAGTTAATTTTGCTTTTTCGCTGACTGCTTTAACGAGGATTGTAATCTGATCTGCCCGCCAAGCGATAAATTTCTTTCGCATTTCACCTGATTTCAAGACATTAGCCGGCCAATTTTTGACTTTCTGATTAATTGACCGGGTAAAACCTTGTCGGCAATTATCGCAGTAGCATCCATCCGAACTTGGATACCGGATGTAATCGAAATGAATACCGTCGATATCATATTTCTTGGTTACTTCGATCAGACTATCTATCTCCAGTTTCCGGTTATCCTGATGTGATGGACAGAGCCAAAGAATCTCGGTGTTGGTTTTCGATTTTTGTAGTCGGTTTTCTTGACGTAACGTTTCCACAAATGATTTTGGCGCATTACTTAAATTCCAGTTTACTTTCCAAATATGTACCTCTAAACCATGTTTTCTGGCAGCCAATACACACTGACTGATCTGATCCCCGTAATGATCGAAAGTCCAGCTTCTCGGCAGAATATCGCTCGCGTAATGTGCAAGCCCCGCCCACAACATGTTGGGGAAAATCATGTTGAATCCGGCAGCGGCCAGTTCATAGGCGGAACGATCCCAGTCACCGGGATACGCTCCTGTTCCAGAATGGTTCCAAATAGCGCGCCCTTCCACTGTTGGGTTGTCCTGTGAAAACAGGTAAGCTTGGGACAACAGATCTCGAGCTTGCCCCGACATTTCAATTGCCGAGGCAATATTGCCGTTTTCATAATTCCTAATTGCGTTCTCGTGTATATTCTTGGCCCGATTTAGTAATTTCGTTGCTTCGCTTTTGCTAGATCTTTTAATAAACCTCTCCAGTTTATCTCTGTCAGTGAAATGGCCGACGCGCATCATGTTGCCAATTAAATGTTTAGCAATCATTTGATGTATGTTTGGGAAAAAATGACCGACAACAGCGGCTAACATTTGCTGTTTCTGGGCAAGGTCGTCGTTCAAGATTAGATGTGAGAAAAACGCTCCATATTTGCCGACGATCACAGCTGGATATTTACTTGGATTTCCTTCACTGTCGTACCATATACCGACCACACGACTTCGGTTATCTATTGGTTCCGCCACGGTAATATTCCATGATGCTTGCTTCACCGATTTGGGGAAGCCATGTTGCTCAGGAAACCGAATTTCAGCGAACTGTCCATCGTTTTCTTCCTGTACCCAGCCAGTGGGCCTGACCCCAATTAATTGGGCAACATTTTTATCTAACTTGTAAATAGCAAGAATTTTCCCCCCTGATACAATAAGCTCCTTCAAGGCAATGGCCAGTTTTGGAGACACTTTAGGATTCATAGGCAGAACAACGAATTTGTACTTATGTCTCACTAATAGATTGACTGATGGTGAATGGTCTGTTACAGAATCGCTTAGTAGACCAATTGTTGCAAACATTCTGCTAAGAGTTTGGGCGAATTTCTTGGCTGTCTCAACTTCCTTTAATTGGCATCCTGATTTAGTGGTTGGTAAGATTATGGCAATTTGGCTACGCCGTGCCAATAACCGATCCAACACAAACTGGCAGTCCTCCTTTTGAGCGGACCAGGCGGAGAGCCGAATACCGGTGATGTTATGCCATCCATCTGGGTTTCCTTCTGGATGGAACTCCAACTTATTGAAAGTCAATCTCTGCCAGCCTAATTTAGCCATAGGTGAGTAACAACCAAACCATCCATCACCACTTTTAAAGTAGAGAGTAAAGGCATGAAAAGCCCATGGTTCTAATAGAAAGATGTCAAGGGTGAAAGAACCGTACATACTGAGGTCAAGTTCGATGTCTCGATCATAACTTACCCGCTGAATCCCCTGTGAAAAATGAGCGTTAGACTTCAATCCATAGCCATGACGAATAATTTTCACTACGTCTGGCGGTTCACTCTGTACCCCTCGCCAAACCTTTTGTATTTTCAAGTTGGTTTCGTAGTCAAAGTCATCAATTACCATTTCAGTTGCAGTTGGATCTGTTTCAATTGCGAAGCTTAAACGTACCAACGATAGGATGAAACATATGTATTTTAACAATTTCACTCCAGGATTTCAGCCTCTCAAGCGACGGAATCTTAACGTAAAAGCTTGGCACTGTCAAGCTAACTAAAGTGATACTTACCTTGGCCTGTCTGCGTTGATATGATGTAGAATACGTGTTATAATTGCATGCCAAAATTGAAACGAGTCATTAGTACCAAACATGTGGCAAAATAGAGTTAGAAGACAGGGATCTATTATTGTCATTTCCGGTCCATCCGGGGTGGGAAAGGGTAGTGTTATCGATTTGCTTTGTCAGCAAGATGAAAATCTTGTAAAGTCAATATCGGCGACCACTCGTACGCCACGTCCCCACGAAATTGACGGCGTTGATTACCATTTCGTATCGGTTTCCAAGTTTAAAAATTTGATTGGCCGAAGCGGGTTGGTTGAATGGACACAATACGGTGAAAACTATTACGGTACTTTGAGATCGATGGTTGAATCAACAACCGCGTCCGGAAAAGATTTAATACTGGAAATTGATGTTGATGGTGTCATACAACTCCGAGAGCTTGGAATCGAAGGGACCTTTGTTTTTATTTTGCCACCGTCCACAGAGGTTTTAGCAAACCGACTTCGTGGTCGAGGAACAGAATCGCAAACTGAGATTGATCACCGCTTGGCACGTGCCAGAACCGAAGTTTATTTTGCCAAGGACTATGATTTCTGGGTGATTAATGCCGACAATCAAATAGGTCAAACCGTTTCGGAAATCCTTCAAGTTATTTATACGGAACGACATCGAATCGATCAGGTGATACTGAAGCAAATCTATGACGTGTTTGATGCCATCATACCTAAAAACAGATAAATACTTTGGAACTAAAGAACAAGAACATCATTTTAGGAGTATCCGGTTGCATCGCGGTTCACAAATCATTGGATGTCGCAAGTCAACTGGTGAAGCAAGGGGCGTCCGTTCATGTTGTGATGACGTCAAACGCGACACGCATGGTTCAGCCGATACAATTCCAAGTCATATCCCGGAATCCTGTTCTCCTCGATCTTTACGATTCTAAGGACGATTGGCAACCACCGCATATTAGTCTGGCTGATCTGGCTGACCTGCTTGTGGTTGCTCCTGCCACAGCCAATATTGTGGGTAAAATTGCTAATGGGATCGCAGATGATGCCCTTTCCACGGTAGCAATTTCAGTTCATTGCCCCGTACTGTTAGCTCCCGCCATGAACAGTTACATGTATCAAAACGCCTTTGTAGAAAAGAACCTGCAAAAGCTCAGGAAAAACGGTGTCAACCTGATTGAACCGGCAAGTGGTCTGCTTGCTTGTGGTCATGAAGGAATCGGCCGATTGGAGGATGTAGATGTTATCCTTGATCGAATTGTAAGTGTGCTGGTTCCTAAAAGGGATCTGGTTGGTAGAAAAGTGATTGTTACCGCTGGACCAACGCGCGAATATATTGATCCAATCCGATTTATCACCAATAGATCAAGTGGTCGGATGGGGTATGCTATTGCGGAAACGGCTATGGCCCGTGGAGCTAAAGTCACGCTGATTAGTGGTAAAACGCATCTAGAAGCACCCGCTAACCTTGAATTCCGTCAAGTTGAAACAGCGGCCGAGATGAGAAAAGCGATTCTGGATGATTTTGATACGGCAGATGTCGTCATCATGTCAGCGGCGGTAAGCGATTATCGTCCCAGTGAATATAGCTCAGTCAAAATAAAAAAGACCGAAGAACCAATGACAATCCCGCTGAGTCGAAATGCTGATATTTTGTTAGATCTCGGCAACCGAAAAGATCCAGATCAACTCCTTATTGGTTTTGCTGCTGAAACGGACAATATTCTTCAGAATGCACAACAGAAACTTGTTAGCAAGAACCTCGATCTCATTATCGCAAACGATGTGTCTGCAGAAGGCGCTGGTTTTGAAGTAGACACAAATATCGTTAGCATCATTGATGGTGGTGGAAAGTGCGATCAGCTTCCTTTGATGTCAAAACATGATATTGCCGACCAGATTTTGAACCGTGTTGTTCAGCTTTTTCAGAAATGAGCCTAAAACAAAAAGTTCGTGATTTTGTTTGTCATACTGGTAGGTATCCGAATAAGAGACTGGGGCAGAATTTTCTAATTGATGCCAATATTTTACCGAAGATTGTGTCCGAAGCAGATATAGAACCCGTAGACTTGGTGATTGAAATTGGCGCTGGACTGGGGTTTCTGACATCCGAAATTGTGAAGCGGGCTAACAAGACTGTCACTATTGAGATTGATAGTTTTTTGTGTGAAACGCTACGCCAGCAATTCTCGGATATTCCAGATTTTACGCTAGTTGAAGATGATGTTCTCCAATTGAACCTCTCCCGTTTTTTTTTAGGTTATGATCGAAAAAATGTAAAGATTATCGGTAATTTGCCCTATTATGCCTCCACACCAATTGTATGGAAACTGCTTAAATATAATCAACACATCAGTTGTTGTTTGCTGATGTTTCAGACAGAGGTTGCTCGGCGTATCGTGGCATCACCAGGAAGTAAGGATTATGGCGCGTTGTCAATCGGTATCGATTACTACGCAAAAGCTGAGGTGGTTCTGCATCTATCGCCCAATCAATTTTATCCAGTTCCGAAAGTAAGTTCTTCGCTAGTTAAACTCACTTTACGCCCCCAGCCCAAAGTTTTAGTAAAAGACGAGGTGTTGTTTTTTCAACTTGTACGTTCCGCTTTCCAGTTTAGACGTAAAATGTTACGGAACGCGATTGAAAATGGTTGTATTAATCTTGATATGGAGCAAATGAATCGAGTATTTACAATTTTAAAAATTGATTCGAATCGGAGAGGCGAGACGTTATATATCTCGGAATTTGCTGAAATTGCTAATACTTTCACCGCAACAACAGGTTAAATGAAGAGAATTGTCTGTTTCTATATCCTTCCTTTGGTTACTCTCTGTTTGTCATGCGTGAATTCGATAAATACGCAAAGGGCTTTTCAGCAAGCATCCTTGAAGCATGACCGGATGGTGCAGGAACCAACGAGTACTTCGGAGTTTAAATGGCATTTACTGATCGGTGAGTTTGAGCGTATTCTTGAAGCAGAACCCAACGGTGAGATGGCTGATGACACGAGATGGGCAATCGCTTCCTGTTGGATGTGGCTCGCTCAATCGGAGGGAGAATCAACTGAAGGATCAAGGCAGCGCGCAATAGAAGCATTTAATCAGTTGATTACCAATCACTTGGATTCTGAATATATTCCCGAAGCATATTTCTGGTTGGGATGTTGCTATCGCGATATTAAAGACCCTGATCAAGCAGAATTGAAATTTCAGACGGTTTTGGATCAGTATCCAAATCATCAGATTGTACAGAATACACGATTGGAGTTAGAAAGACTTGCAACCTCTAAAATTGAGTCGAAACTGGAACAGAAAGTACAATTTTTCTTGCCGACATCACAGCCAAGGAATGAAGAGCTGGTAGTGAGTTCTTCTCTGCCAGATGTGTCCTTAACTAAGTCTGTAGCCAGTACCTCGACTATAGAACCTGAAGTCTCACCAGAAGATGGGAACGGCACCCCTGAAATTGAATCAGCTAATCTAGTAGAGGTATCGCCTAAGATAATCGAGGATCCTTCACTGGTACAACAACTTGGATTAAACGTACGAAAAATTGTTATAGATCCTGGTCATGGATCAAAAGATCCAGGTGCTGTTAGCAGTTTCGGAAAAGAGAAATCAGTTGTCTTAAGTTTATCCAAGATTCTGCGTAATTTGTTGGTCAACAAAGGGTATGACGTACGCATGACACGCGAAGCCGACAGATTTATTCCACTTCAGGATCGACCGGAATTTGCAAACAATCAAGGGGCAGATCTCTTTCTCAGTATTCATGTGAACGCACACAAAAATCCAAAAGTGTCTGGAATTGAAACCTATTATCTGGCGTTAGCCTCGGACGCGTCCGCCAGTGAGACGGCTGCACGTGAAAACGTGGGAGCAAGCTATAGCATTCAGGAATTAGACTTGTTAGTATCTAAAATTTTGCACGAAAGTAAAAGTGAGGAAAGTCAACGTCTGGCAGAGTGTGTGCAGTCGGAGTTAATTTACACAACAGGCTTGGTAAATCGTGGCGTCAAACACGCACCATTCGTTGTTCTTATTGGTACAAAGGTTCCGGCAATTTTGATTGAAATTGGGTTTCTATCAAATGAAATTGAAGCCAAGCAACTTATCACGGTCGAGTATCAGCAGAAACTTGCTGCAGCAATCGTTTCCGGAGTAGAAGATTATGTTGCCAACGTGCCAAAAATTACAAAGAAGAAATAATTTTTTCGATGGTTATTGCACTACCTTGCCAACTTCTCCTGACATTGTGCTTAAAATACGGGAAGGTCATTACGCGTTACGTTTGATAAACGAGATCCAACCCACACTCAAAGCTGGAGGCATAGCCAAATTTTCGTTCCTGGACGAATAGAAGATGATTGTGAGGAAGCGCGGCGTTAGAAGATGAATTTGCTTTGAGTGATGGGGCCTTTAGACAATTTGAAAGAGCTAGCCAAAGATCTGGTAGTAGAAAAGCTTGGTTTTTGGAATAATAAATCTGGGAATCAAGCTAGATTAACGCAATTTTAAAACATCTGATAATCACTTATCTAATGGGTGCAAGGAATTCTGGATTGGGTCCTTGTTTTACCGATTTCCTAACTTTTAGTGGAATCAGTTCTGGGGTATGTAGAGGGCGTTTATTCGGAAAAAGGTAATCCAAACTAATGGTAAAATCAATATCTGAATTGTGTCATATTAAGAAAACCGAACGCGACCAATTTTGTGTCTATTTCCAGAATACTCGAAATTTTGTTTTTGAACCTAGTATCAAGACACTTTGAAGACTTCGTAACTTGAATGGAGATATAAAATGCACCTTCGTTATGCAGATCTTTCACTTCCTCAGTCTCTACCTAACGGAAAAGTTCTTGTTTACCCAACTATAAATCAAGACTGCCGGACGCTTAATCATTTTAATCGACGGGCGCTGAATTCTGGTTGTAGTACTTCCGATTTTATCCATCCGTCTGTTGAATCTTTTTGGGTCATTATCAGTGGTACAGGTACGATGAAACTTGGTTCTGAAACTTTTACCGTTCAGCCGCGTAGTCTAATTATTATCCCGCCTGATGTTCCGCATTCTCTGGTTGCAGACCAATCACCTATTGACTGGTTCGACTTGTCGTTCCATTCAGCCGTTTGGAAAACAGCCGCTAAAGCGTTACTGGATGGTATTGGAGAACCACATGGAGATCATATTCAAGGCCAACCAATGTTGATTGAAGGGGAAAAACTGCCACCGCAAGAGGGCAACACATGTTACAGATATCCTCATGCGCGTCCGCATTCGACTTTGGATCACTGGGATCAGAATAGCAATGAACCTGGGACTCGTGCAGCCGACCATGTTCATGAAGAGCACGAAGAGTTTTGGTATATCCATCAAGGTTCTGGGTATGTTGAACAGGATGACCGGATTTTTACCGTTACGGCTGGGGACCTAATTGGACATCCGCCCGGAGTGCATCATACACTGGTTGCTGATAAGGAACCAATCCGTTGGTACTGTTTCTGCATGAACCGATGGTTAATGCCACTGGTGAGTGACGTTCTGGTTTAGGTCTAATTCTGACAGTCTTAATTCGAAAACTTGCAGATCGACTAATGTGTTGTTATATGACCGACAGCCTGCCAAAATCTGAACTGGCAATGTAGTTTAAGCCTCATGGTTTTACTATTTGTCCGTCAAATGCCGAAGAAAGAATGAAACCAGTGTTTCCTGTTTTTCTTTATCTGGTGCGATTCCGAGTTCTTTGGCGTACACTACGGCTTCCAACCCAACTTCTTCCGCCCGCGTTTTTAAAGCAACTGCGTGGAGAGGATGATGGAGCAAATGACCAAGACCCTCGGGTGTTCCACCACGCATCCCGTTAGAAACATAAATAGGTGGATCATCCAACGACATTAAACCGAGAAGGTCCACATTTTTTCGGATTTTTGAGTCTAACTCTTTGTTGGGTGAATCCGTATCTTGCAGAGCGTTGAGAAGCGCATCTTGCAACCCATGAGCACTGAGAAACATGAGAAGTAGTTCCGAACTAACCGGAATCTGAAGAATTTCTGGCCACTTTAGGATATCATAGGTGGCTTGGGTGGCAAACGCACCAGCCACTTTCAACCGGGTAGATTCCCTTAAAACTGGGTCTGAATGATTCGGATCAGACATATCAGGTTGAAAAGCAAGCCAGAGTGAAGTACCCGCACCAGCAGAGTTTCCATAAGCACCAATCCTGCTTTTGTCAAGATTCCACTCATCAGCTTTACTACGAATGAACTGTAATGACCGTTTGGCGTCACCAAGGCATGTCATCACGGAACGAGCATCAGTATATTTCATATACCTATAGTTGATTGTTGCAAAGGAAACTCCTGCATCTAAAAATCGGGGTATATTCTTTGATTCATACACTTCAGACTTGTCACCTCCGGAAAAACCACCACCGTGAATAAAAACAACAATTGGTGTTGGAACATCACTATCTGCCAGCCAAACATCAAGTAAATTTCTTTCATGTGAACCATATTTGACATCTGTGAATGTAGCTGGCACTCCATTAAGGTTGATAGCTGGTGGTAAATCTTTGCTATCTAAATACGGTGTTTGAATCAACATGCTGATTAACATGCAGGTTAAAATTAAAAAAAGTACCTTGTATTTCATTTATTGTTTCTCCTAGTTTTGGCGTGTTTTTTTGAAATGTTCAGGATGTCAAACAGATGACAAGATATAAACTATAACCCGCCATCATCAGTCCTAATATGGCTCAGTCAGCAAGTGAAATAGTTAAACTATTATTTATTATCTATGTTCGGACGTTTAGAAGATAATTAAGAATGTGCCTTTTGCCTGAGAAGTTGCGTAATCTTATTATGTCTTTGTGTTTGTCAAAGAAAACAAGCTGACTACGTAAACGTTAATCCAGTAGAATTAAGTAATCTGGCATAATGTATCTGTGAAATCTTTCCTTGCGGCGGGATTGTCTGCGCCTATGATAAACATATACAGATCAACAAAAGCATATCTCGCGTATCATTTTTCTGTAATTGTAGTTGTAGTTGATTTTCCAAGTTCAAATCGGTGTGAGTGATGTTGGGGGCGTAAGCTTCTCGCTATCAGTCTCGATGGCATTGTCTCTGAAGATTTTTATTTTGTGGCTAGGTTTGCTTGCACCCATGCCTGCCGTAGTGTATTTCGCCACGAGGAAATTGTTTCTTGTGATCGATGGTGAGTCAACGGATGTCGATTAAGCTTTTCTTCTTGTGTCCAGAGTAGTTTCCTACACAATTTAAGCTCAGATTGATATGGCAATTCCTTTGAAAGGTTGGTTGTTTCGAATGGATCTGTTACTAAATCAAAAAGTTGTTCTCTGCCAAGGCGTGTTGGATCTGGTCCTAGCGGGACAAAATCATCTGCTGGGAGATACTCCATCACATATTTATACTGATCAGTTACGATAGCACGTCCCCAGTAGTTGCTTTCGATAAAAGCGAAAGTCCGCCAATCCGTTTTCTGTCCTTCCAGTATCGGGCGAAGGCTGTGACCTTGTACGCCTTGTGGAATCTTTGCTTCTGCATAGTCACAAATGGTCGGTAGAAGATCCACTCCAGAGATAAAATGCCTATGATCAAAAGAAGACTTTTGCAACCCGAAGCAATCACCTAAAGATGCGACGATAAAAGGCACGCGAATGCTCTCCTGATACAGGGTAAACTTCTGGAACATCTGGTGACTGGCGCATGCTTCACCATGGTCACTGGAAAAGATAATCAATGTATTCTCTGCCAAATCAGTTTGTGCCAGTGCGTTAAGAAGCAAACCGATTTCATAATCGACTTTCTCTACGTACCGATAATAGTTCCAGATATAGAAGCGCCACTGCAGATCTGACCACCTCTGCACCGCACGGCGTATCTTGTCGTGGATCAGGGCACCTCCATGTCGGCGACATACTTGTTGTAGCAAAGTTTCACCGACATCGTACTCAAAGTTCTCTGGCAACGGCGGTAGGGCTGATTCACCGACAGTTTGTTGTACCACCGAATCGGGTATGGTTTTCTGCTCGTGGTTGTGAAGATACTCACAGATGTCGTGTGGGTTTACATATCCAACTTGCAGGTAAAATGGGTTATGGTTGTCGTAAGTCGAAAGGAAAGAGAGGGCGGCATGGGTTGAGGCTGAATCGTAGTATTCTCCTCCGCCTGCCCCAATGTCACGTTGTCCAGTATATAAATTGTGGAAACTTTGACGCATGTCGCGTCCGTCAACGTGTCATTTCCCACAGTGGAATGCTCGGTAGCCGTTGCTGTTGAGTATCTGCCCGAGATCTAGCAGGTGCGCGTGCAGACACCCACCATTGAAAGGCACCCCTGTTTCCGACGCATATCGTCCGGTCATCCAGCTAGAACGGGCCGGCGCACAAACCGGATCGGAACAATATGCTTTCATAAATGAGACCCCATTTCCATGGAGTCGATCCATGTTGGGGGTGTGGACATACGGATTGTTGTAGGCTGAAATCGCGTTCCACGACTGCTGGTCGGTATTGATAAACAGAATATTTGGTCGGTCAGTCATACACACCCTCCTTTGGTCAAGACATAAGTCGAGAACGTCTTGGATATCAGCACCACCTCATTGGCCTCGTTTAACCACCAATAAGAGACTTCTGTACCTTGACCATAGACACTGTAGCCCCGCAAACAAATTTCGTGACCGTCCAGTTCAAATTCCCAATCCTCAAGTCGACAAATGTGGTGGTTTGGCTTCAATCTTTGGAGGTCCTCCAACATTGCCCATGCGGCAGACTCCTGTGCGAGTGTGGGGATCCAATCGAAGAGCATCCAATCACAGATAATCGAAGAGGAAGAACTAACTTCACCCGCAGGTATCACCAATCCTGTGCGCATTTCTAATGAGATCTGCTTTTGATCGCCGTTATTGGTGATGCTGCCAATGCAGTCAAATCTATCGTAGATCCCATCTGCATGACTTTTGACATGGACATGCCATTTATCTACTATTGTTGGTTGCACGTTTGTCTGGGCACGAAAGTCGAGCCTCATCTCCTCGCCATTGGAGATGTTGTCGCAGTAGATGTTGTAATGCCATATAGATTGGCTTTCCTGATTTCGGTGGACTGTCGCTTGTCCAATGCCCTGATCTGGCAATGATGGCTGATAACCATTCCAGAAATTGGGTAAGATTGTATAGTGATGTTTTTTCTCACTCAGGCTACATCTGATATTGCCATCGCAGAGAGATTTTTCAAGACACGACCAAAGTTGTTTTCGAAAATCCCCATTCGATGAATGATGATAGGCATAATCAACCGACCAGTGTAAATTTTCCGGCATTTTTTTTGTTTCAATCACGGGTAATCCTAATTTATCTTTAATTCCTAAAAAGACGTGCTCCTAAGATCTATCTTAGTTTTATGTCTGGCTGGTTGGAATCGATTTATTGACAACATCAACCGATGTGAGATAATAGCACAGTTGGAGGCTAAGATGAAAATAGATAAAATAGAATCATACCTTGCAGGCAACGGGTATGTCTTGCAGATTCGCACTGACACGGGTATTAGCGGGCTTGGGCAAACTGCTTGTTGGGGATACCCGGAAGCAGTTGAGCGCATTGTCCGCCGCTTTGAACAATACCTTATTGGCCAAAATCCGTTGAGGATTGAACACCATTGGCAATATTTATATCGTATGGGGCCTTTTCGAGGAAATGTCCTTTGTGGAGCGATCAGTGCAGTCGATATTGCGTTATGGGATATCAAAGGTAAGCATTTCGGTGCTCCCGTATGGGAATTGCTTGGTGGTAACTGTCGTCACAAAATCCGATTGCATTTGCTAGTAGGTCAACCTTCACCTGACGCTATGTATAAAGCTGCTAAAGATGCCGTTGCGGAGGGGTTCACGGCAATTAAGTTCGATCCATTGGTCGGTGGATACCAAGACATGACGCAAGATCAGCTAATTAAGTCTGTTTGCGAGATGGTAGAGGCAACACGAGAAGGCGGAGGTTCGGACCTGGATCTGATTGTTGAAGTGCACCGTAAATTGACACCAATGAACAGCATTGCTTTGGGAGAAGCTTTGACCAAATTCAACCTTTATTTTATTGAGGATCCAATTCAGATCGACAGCATTATTTCACAAGCAGAAATAGCCAAGCGTATCAATATCCCGGTTGGCAATGGTGAACGTCTGACCACAATCTGGGAATTTAGAGAACTGCTGGAAACCGGAGGCCCGCAATACGTGCGTCCAGATGTTGCTCTCGCTGGTGGCCTCACCCATTGCAAGAAGATCGCTGCTATCGCCGAATCATATCATAGCGCGGTTGTTGTCCATAATTTCCTCGGCCCTCTGGTCACAGCAGCTTCATTGCATCTGGATACTTGTATTCCTAATTTCATCACCCAAGAATACACCAAAGACGACGAATCGGACAGGTACGCATACTTCACTACCTCATACCAACGTCAAGGTGGATACATTCCGATTCCTGAAGCTCCGGGGCTTGGTGTTGAGCTGGATGAAAACCTTCTTTTGCAAACGCCATTTGAGTCAATGAATACAGCGGAAGTGCCTCTTCGGGAAGATGGTTCTGTGGCTTATTCGGTGTAGCCGCCTCCTAGGATTGCTGGTGTTATTTCTATAGTGGTAAGTTGTGATGGGCACTGGCAGCGCGCAACATAGATGTGACTGGTTGTGGAGGTATCTGACTGTTAGTTGGTTTCGTCGCTGTCCATCCTCCGCTGAAGCCAAAGCCGTACGTAATGACGCCGGCGCTTGGGATTAGGATAGTCCTCGAATTGGGTGCGATTGTGGAGTATCCAATGATTATTAGTGAAAAGTATCTGCCCAGGTTGTAAGCTGAACTCCACATGGAAGTCTGAGCGGCGCAGTAGCATTTCCAGAATGTCCAAGGCCTCCTCCTGATCCGGGGCCAGTGCCCGTTCTGCCTGCTGGTGACCAACCTGAATGTAATAGTACATGTACCGCATGGTCAGTTCCACTTGGTTCCATTGGAAAATTGGGTTGTGAGATGTTGGGGACTCTCCCATTTTGAATTGTCCGCGGCGATCAAAATAAAATGGTTGATAGAGTGTTTTAAGCACATCAGGAGAGAATCGTTCCCGCAGTTCGTTGTGGAGAGAATAGGCACTGATAAGTTGGTTCTGCCCACCTGATTTCGCCGTCTTGGCACATAGCAGCCCAACGAAGTCAGGAACTGGGTTACCGAAGGAATTATCGATGTGAAATGAACTCTCAGCCTTGGTCACTGAAAAGCGAGCGCCCTGAGTTACGCTTTGACCGGTATCTTTCACATCGTACAGTAGGGTTCCTTTAATATCCTGCGCAAAAGGATGACCAAGAAACTGGCCAATCAACCAATATATTATCTGTGATTCTTCCAAGGTATACTGCTCTACGGGTATCCGCTCGACAATAGCAAAACCTTGTCCCATGTTAAGGGTATCGACTACTGGTTGAAGGCATTCGGTGCAGATGTCGAATAGTGATTTCTGAATCCGTATCTCTGTGATTGGTTGAGGATGGCACCGAAGATTCTGGATAAATGTGTCGAAGGCAAAGAGACATTTTGTGGATAGCAAGTAATACCAGGATGTGGCATCATCAATGGTACTTGCATGCCATGCCCGCTTGTCCAATAAAACATCAGTCAACATCTGGGAACGGTTCATTTTACTTGCCTAATAAAGATTTTTAGTGTGAAAAAATGATAGAGTTTGTCTGGAATCCGCATTTGCTTCTGGACTAGTTCTGTTGCCCTGAGTGCAAAGTCTGTGTGCTGCATATTTTGCTTGCGTTGGTGAATCCTTTCAATCGAAGTTCATCGATCCGAGTCCCATTCCTTGCAGGTCCGCAATGATGTTCTTTTCTTCCGCTTCGTAGAGCTCCCAGATCACTTTCAGCCCTTCGAGACTGGAGACGGCATCAGTTAATGGTTTCTTGCCGGTTTCTATGCATTCGATAAAGTGTGACATCTCTATTTCCGTGGGTTTAGCATGTTTTTGTTCTAAGAGAATGACCTCCTTCTGACCTGGGTCGTGGACACCAGGTACATGCTTCTCAACATCACCAAGATAAGCTACCTGTCCTTTTCCGAGTTGCATCTCTACCATTCCCTTTTCACAATGTGCGTGGAAGGAATAACCGAGCCGGGTACCTCGTGCTCCCCAGGTGCCGAAATGATATCCAAGAACGCCATTCTCAAACTCTAGGCACACGTTGCTAGTACCTTCTTCCTCCATCCAAGGAGTACATCGGTTTGTTCCCAGATGAATTCCTTTCACTGGTTTGCCAAGCATCCACAGCATCAAGTCGATATAGTGACAACCATGACTGAAAAATTGGCCACCTCCAACTTCCTTTGCTTTGCACATCCAGTTGCTTGAATCTCGTTGCGTATGCTGCTCAGTCCAGATCGAAAGTTGGAACACATCGCCGAAGGTTTTGTTGTCCATAATTTCCTTAAATTTGAGAACGAGGGGATGAAAACGCATACAGTAGGCGACCATGAGGACTCGGTCATTCCGCCTGGCAGATTCAATCATCTCCAAGCATTCTTGTTCGGTATTGGCCATGGGCTTTTCTACTAGCACATGTTTGCCCTCGTTAAGGCACTTGACCGTGACTGGGTGATGGAGATGATGCGGCAAGACTATCAGCGTCGCATCCACATGGTCAAGGATCTCCTCATAGTTATTGTGAACCACTGGCTTTTTGGGGAAAAGTTCCGCGACCATCTGGGCTCTTTCTAAATTAATGTCGACGACCGCAGTGATTTCAACTTTGTCCAGAACTTCATTCATCCGTGCGGCATGTGATCTTGCCATTCCGCCGCATCCGATGATTCCTACTCGTATTTTGGATTTCATGTTTGTTGCCACCGTTGCACATTTTTTCAATAGCACCTAATTCAAATGCTTACCCAGCATAGGCTAGAGTAACAAAGAGAGCTGTTGGAAATAATTTAAATGAACGAGTTTCCAATGTTTAGTTCGTTCGTTGCAAAGACAAGATTTTGTTCGGCAGGACCAAAATTCAATGCATTCCCTTATCTGGTTAGGTTTCAGGATATCAAGTTACCTTGACCGTCACCAGCGTAATGTGTCATCTTCATGACTTCTTCACTTTCAAGGAGCAAGAACTGATATTGGTTATATTAGGGGAATGTAGAATCGAAGAATAACAGGTCAACTAATCTCACCAAAGGTGATTCCGGATACCCCAGTCTTACGTTTCTAACCAACACTCCGGTGAATAGGGGGCTCGCTGAAACATCTTTTTTCTTTCTGGGTTTGCTTGTTCCATCCACTCCGGTGGAATTTCTTGCGTATGACGATGCGGAGGACCAACTTCCTTGAAAATGTCAATCACGAATAGACGGTATTCTTGTGGTGAATTTAAGGGTTTCGGTTCAACGCCATGAAACATCCTGGCATTCAGATAGACCATACTTCCTGGGGGCAATTCCAAGTGTCGCACCTCCAATTTTCTACCCGCCTCATCATCGAATTCTCCCGCCAGTAGTTTTTCGGGCGTAACTTCCCTGGTTGGCGACACGCGATGACTCCCTGGGATTATCATCAGGTTTCTGTCTCCTTGCTTAAATCCGTTTGGATAGTAAAGGATTTGGATGTACCACTTATTTCTTTCCTCTAGATTGACTGGGTTTTCATGAAACCAATGGTGATGATCCTGATGAAAGCCGACCCTTTTAGTGCCGCGAGGGGCGATATTCATAGCAGAATGGCAAAAGTGATAATCAGGACCAATAGTGGACTGTAAAAGCGAAGTAACTAGCGGTGCATCAATCAACCTATTACCCCATGAACCTCTGTCATTCCATGGTCTAACGAAGTAGGTATGCGGATCATTTACCTGAAGATCTGGATCTGCTAACGACTTGAAATATTCTCTAACGGGGTCGTGGTTCAGAATTTCATCGGTCAAGCCAGCTAGGCCTTCATCCGTGAAGACATCTGGTAAAACAACGCATCCGTCTCGATGAAAAGTCGCTAGATCATGTGCAGAGGGTTCGGTTAGCCGAAATATTGGATTCGTCATTTTAAGTATTAAAGTAATAGGGCATTTCGATTGATGGGTTTGAAGTAAGATCTACTACTTCAACTTTGGAAATTTGAGCGATTGCATCGGAATGATCTTTGTGTTACTTGATCCTGACTTAAGACTGGCCGGTATTGTTTACAGAATCAATCATCATATGTTAACACCGCAATTATGCTTTATCAAACATTATATTCTGGATTCGCAAACGGCTTTCAAGAAATTATATGGCTGAGCCAGTTGACTGATGTTGATGAAACCAATAACCAAATACTAAGCAATCATAAAAGAGGCCTGACTTGCGCCTTCTCGGGAGGGGAATCCTCAATACAGGTTCAAGTGATAACCAGCATTACCCCTCAATATTTCTGACCATATTGATTCAATTTTCGATATGAGTGTTCGATGAATCTAAGGCCACATTAGCGCAGTTTTCGCTATCATCAAGTCATGTCTGCCCAGTTCAATTATGACTTCAGTCCTTGCTTTTAGTAGAACTAATATTTGTAGTCGTTGTGCTGGGATGCGGTAATACTGAGAAGCATAGCCTTGTCAGCTTGGAGGGTCAGCTGAGTATAGTTACGAGCTAAGTTGATCTGTATTTTGACGTACTTTTTTGATTGCCTGCAGAATCAGATCCATATCTTCGATCTCTCCTAGGAATAGAGCGTGCGAAAAGCTGCAAACTTCTTTAGCATACACCCATTCAGCTTGGGGACAATGAACTTGGCTATAATCGATCTGCCGATCGTAGACTTGACCTTGTCGGGCCGCCCCCAGTTGATCAAAAAAATCCATATCACCAAAGGGCCCTTCTTGATAAATTGGTTGCCCATGTGCCCCAACATTGCACGGTACACCTTCTGCCCGCAGAGCTGCGAGAAAACGATCTCTTGAGATATTATCGAATGCCTCAGGAATAAAACGGAAGTCCCAGTAGTAGAAACACCAGCGGGTAACGCGTTCATCGCGGGGAATTGGTGAAATCCCCTCTATGTCTTTCATTCCTTCTGCTAGGTAGATCGTGTTTTGTTCACGTATCTCAACTTGTTCGTCAAATCGCTCCAATTGACACAACAGTAAGGCTGCTTGAAAGTTGGTCATTCGCATATTGAGGTTTGCGAAAATTCTAGCTTTCTCGGCTAGTGCCTGATCGCTCGTAACGACCATTCCACCCTCACCACAGGTAAGTGTTTTTCCCATTTGGAAACTGAATGTGCCAAGATGTCCAATGGAACCCAGTCCTTGCCCACGCCATTGAGAACCGTGTGCATGGGCACAGTCCTCAATCACCCACAGATCGTGTTTTTGAGCGATCTCCATAATCCGATCCATGTCAGCGGGGAAACCTCCGTTATGTACAGGGACAATCGCCCGAGTACGCGGTGTGACAGCGGCTTCAATTGCGTCAGGACAAATATTATAAGTCAAAGGGTCAACATCCACGATGATCGGTACAGCGTTGACCAATACTGCAGCAGTGCCGGTAGCAACAAAAGTCAAGGCTGGCACTATCACTTCATCTCCTGCTTGTAGCCCAACAGTTTTCAATGCACATTGGATAGCAACTGTTCCATTAGCTACTGGAATACCATACTTAGCGTTTTGGTAAGCAGCAAACGCTTGGCTGGCTTGGTCGACTTTGTCTCCACTATTCCAAGATCCACTATGTAGAACCTTCAATAATGCTTGTTCCTCTCTAGCATCAAAGGTAGGCCAACTCTTGCCTAAAGGTCCTTTAACAATAGGTTCTCCACCGTGCAGTGCAAGTTTTGCCATGTCTCGCCTCCTATGCTGAGCAATTGCAGTTAAGAAAACTACCACCCTGTATTGAAGTGCAATCCCCAGATTTTTATCGATAACAGATAATTGTGCGTTTGAGATTTCTTTATATGCCACTATGATTTCCTTTAATCAACAGCATATTATTCCGTCACGAAACTACTAAGTTTTGTCATTTCTAGTGTTAATAGAAGCGCACCTCCTTAACATAATCCAAATCTGTATCCAAGGAATTTATCAGTAACCCAAAATTGACACCAAAGTCATCCTCCTTGATGTAGAAAAACTTAGTTATATGCTGACATAGCTGAATGAACTCTATCGTCTGCCGCGTCATGCCAAATCACTTGTCCCAATCTCTGAGGTACAGATCTTAGAGATCACCAAATCAGGACTGGGATAGTCTATTCCCTCGACTCTGCTGGTCTATCAGGGCACCCTGCACACGGTGGCGGATCTTATCGATTCGGCCATTACCCTCTGGGATCCTACCGCCCTATCTCGCCAGCATCGATCGATGTATTTCTTGTGTACCTTTCTTGCATCGTTAGGGTGAGAAAGGATTGTCATACTACTTCGGGTGTTTCCATGCATTTGGCATGTCTCTTCGTGTCAATTCGGAGCCTCTTCCACTATCAATGATAACCACTTGACTACTGGCAAATTTTTCGATCCAGTTCATATTTATTTCGCGACTTTCTACGGCCCAATCTTGACAGTCATTTTACCCATATTCTCGCCTTTGAAAAGGCCAATAAAGGCCTGCGGTGCGTTTTCCAAGCCTTCTATGATGGTTTCTTCCCACTTGATCATCCCTTCGTTTATCCACTGACGCATGTCGCCATAAAAGTCGGACACGCGATCCGTATGGTCAGAGACGATGAAGCCCTGTAATTTGAGGCGTTTGCCGATAGCAGAGATGAGGTTCTTAGGGCCAGGCTGTGGCGCAGTCTCGTTGTATTGCGAGATCATACCACACAAAATAATGCGTCCAAACACGTTCATTAGCGAAATAGCGGCTTCTAAGTGCTCGCCACCGACATTCTCGAAGTAAATGTCGATTCCGTCTGGACAATGCTGCCTTAGTTCGTCTTCTAAGTTATTAGCCTGCTTATAGTTAAAGGCCACATCGACACGCGCCTTTTCTAGGAGCCAGTTCACCTTCTGATCCGAACCGGTGCTACCAACCACGTGGCAACCTTTGATTTTGGAAATCTGGCAGGCAATTGAACCCACTGCTCCAGCGGCAGCGGAGACGAAAACCGTTTCTCCTTCTTTGGGTTGACCGATGTCTAGTAACCCGACGTAGGCCGTCCGTCCAGGCATGCCAACTGTGCCTAGAAAGGATTGGATCGGGGCGATAGTAGGGTCAATCTTGGTCATCCCCTTCGCGGGAGAGACATAGAATTCTCGCCAGCCCAGCATGCCCAACACATAATCTCCAACTTGAAACCGATCACTATTCGATTTCACAATCTGCCCCACACAGCCGCCTTCCAGTGTCTTACTAAGCTTGGCATTCCGCATGCCACCGCGCATGTAGGGATCGACCGACATGTAAATGTTTCGAACAAGGACTTCTCCCGTTTTGGGCTCTGGGATTGTAACTTCGACTAGCTCGAAGTCGCTTTCATCGGGCATGCCGATAGGATGACTCTTGAGACGAATTTCTCGGCTTACAATATTAGCCATCTTCTTCTCCTTTTGAGTGGATTTCTGAATCGCAAAAGTAATAAAGGATGGTTCAGAGAACCCGAGATTCTATCGAAGGATCCGCTGATCACTGAGATCTTTTCCGCCAACGGACTTCACAATGCTTGCGACACGGTACTCCTTGATTTCCAGCTCATGAAAGGCGTTGACGATATGGTACTGCGTCGGTAGGTCTTCCCATCTGGCTTTATGAAACTCTACCGTCCCCTCACCCCGCCACATCTCTTTGACCACGGAATTCGAGCCCTCAGCCGGCGTCAGTACGGCGTAGCCGACATCGGCGTGGTCCCATTCCTCGGTTCTAGGCATATACTTATAGTGCAAGGTTCCCTTCAGCACACCATCATCCGGTTGTTCGGCTGCTGGTGCTGGGGATGGGTTTAGTGACACAGGCGTCATGTTCGTCAGTTTCATGTCCATGAACTTGAAGCCGAGCCAACTGGCAATGCAGTGGGTTTCCCTATTAAGAACGGTCGGCTCTGGAAGTTCGCAGTAGATTTTGGAGAAACCCAACTGTTCACGACCGGTCAGAATCGGGTCGCACAGATTTTCCCAAAGCACCGTCAGCAACCCACCTTTCGCACGGTCTCGCTCTCCATTGAAGATGGCGGAAAAGCTGACGCCGAGGATATTATATCCGCGACCGGCCAACCACTCGATCTCCTTCATATAGGATGCTGAGACACTAACAACCGGTTCATCACCAACCTCGAATCCCTCGGGCAACAGTTCTTCAAGTTGCTCGCGATTCGTCAAGAAACTGACCGATATGCTCGTTGTCTTGGGGTTGTCCTTGCACTCGAATGTGCGTCCTTCCGGCCCCTGTCTTGGTCCCATGCTTGGGCCAAAATGTGTGGGCATCATGTACATCTTGCCAGGTTGAAATTTGTAAGGCATGATATTCCTCCTGTTGGTTTTTGGATCATAATACCAAGACTAAATGAATGTCACTGACTAAAATGCAACACGCATGTCTTTTGGTGCGTTATTTGTGATGAAATTTTCCAAGCTGTTTCAACCACGGATAGAGGTTAGTACGCTTCTTGACAGCTCTCGATTCAGTTCGATTGGGACGGCGTGGCAATTTTTCGGTTGCAACCAAAACCAAGAGCCAAAGTATAAAGATATTGTTTCCGTTTATATTGGTCAGAAACCATCGCACCCATAAAAATCGAAATATGTTGTATTATGGCTGAAAATTCACTTTTAGTCGGTAGTAGATTGTGTCCGTATCAGGTGGATTGTGTTGCCTGAAGGCTTGCGACTTCGACTACAATCCTAGTCGAATTTAACTTTCGAATTTGTGTTATGGATTGATAGCTTACATTTTTTCACGCAGGAAATCGATGCATTCAGGCACCTGTGTTTCGCTGAGACCGTGAAGAATAAGCGGGACATCAAATTCGAGGTTATCGAGCAATGATAGATAGTGGCGATAATCCAACAGACCTTTTCCCGCAGCAAGATGTCCGGCCTCACCATCATGGTCAAGGTCTTTGGCGTGTGCGATAATAATGTCCTCATCCAGCAACACGAAGGCTTCATCAAGGATTTCTCTCATGCGCGGAAGTTCGCCGGCATGAAAGATATTGGCGCCATCTATAACGACCTTCAGATAAGGTGAACCCATCTCATCGAGCAAGCGACGGGCTTTTTGGGCAGAATCCACCACATTGGCAACTTCAGGCTCGAAGGCAAGAGTGATTTTGTATTCCTTAGCGATTTGTAAGGCTTGATGCATGGTTTCGACCAAATCGTTCCAAGCTTCAGGCGAATCATTATCAGGATGGCGTCGCCACATACTTTTGGAATCTCGTGTGCCGGTACATAACGTGATAACCGACGTGCCAACTTTCTCACAAGCCGATGCCAACACACGTAATCTTCGTAATCCATCGGTACGTTGCTGTGAATCAGGATGAATCATGTTGAAGGTACCAGAAATCGCGGCCATGTTGACATTGCGTGTGTCAAATTCTTTACGGATCTGATCACATAGTTCGGCATCGATCTGCTCTGGCAGTTCAGGGAGACCTACCCTGCCAAGACCAAATTGCATGCAGTAAATGCCATAGTTTACAATAGCATCAAGTGTTTCTGAAAGCGTTGGACGAACAATGGTTCCGTCCATAATTCCAATTTGCATTGACTTAACCTTTTCGGATTTTGAGATAGTTCATTTCCTGCAGTGTGGCACCATGACTATGTCTATTCTACTGTGTAGTATATCCAACATCGACTATATAAGTAGCTCACTTGCCATTTCCCGTTCCCGTGGAATCCAGACATTCATCGAGCCGTTGTCTCCGTTGCACCACGAAAAGCAAGGAACAAAGGCCATATGTGATTTCTGCCAATATTCTCTCGAGGATTTTCCCAGCCGGAATCAACAACTTTGGCCGAGGAAATTAAAACATCGATGTGGGAAGCAGTCATCGGAATACCCCTTTGTGGTGCACACAACAATTCTGGTTAAGAATCGAGTCTGATCCCAGAATTCAAGATACAATTACAAATGACTTGTGAATCCTGCATTTCACATCCCTCGCTGTAACCTGCATTACCATTCTTCCGACCAGTATAACTCTTTCAGGCGACGTATGTACTCTCGATCCCTTTTCTCGATCGCCTCGTCAAATTTTTCCGAGTCGACGAACCACGGTTTCCCTTCAGCCAGACGTGCTCTAATTTTTTCAGTAGCCTCGTCGAAGGGTTCGGAGGCTTGTCTGGTTCGCCGCGGCGCCCGAATATCCGCCGACCATTTCCAGATACCTGCCAAATCATAGTGCCCAAACGGACCCTCATGTGGCATACGAAAACCAAAGGCAGCTTTGATCCCAAGCTCTATTTCTTCAGCGGTCGCCACGCCCTCTGCCCACAATCGATGTGCTTCCCGACTCATTGCGCCTTGGATCCGGTTCAGCAGGTAGCCCGGTAACTCTTTGAGCACACGGATGGGGACTTTCTTTACCCTTTTCATCAAGTTGTAGATGATGTTATATGTTTCATCTGATGTCCCGGGACCTTTTGCTACCTCAACCCCGGGCACGATGTGTGGCGGCGCAAAATAGTGCGTCAACCCGATTTTATCCTGCCGCTTGACATCCGCACCTATATCACTGAGAACTAGTCCCGATGTATTGCTGACGATGATGGTATGCAGTGGGCACAGTTTATCAAGTGCATTGAAGAGTTCTTGCTTGTCTTGCAACCGCTCGACAATGGCCTCGGTGATGAAATCGCTATTCGCCGCTACTTCTTCCAAATCAGTGGTCGTGGTTATTCGACTCATGGTGTCATCGGCTTGCTTTTGGGTTATCAATTCCTCCTCGACAAGGAGAGCCATGGCAGACTTAACTTGCTTCATTGACTGTTCTAGGATTTCATCACTCAAGTCACGGATAACGGTGGAGTATCCCCATAGCGCAAAGTTTATGGCGATACCGAAGCCCATTGTCCCACCGCCAACAACTCCTACTCTTTTGATATCTGCTAGATTCATATTATTCTTCATGTGTCCTTTCTTTTGGTGTCTCCTTGTTTTCGGCCTATAGGGTAGGGCTATCAACGATCGTCATGCATTGAATTTGCTCGTTTTTTTATGTCTGGCTCGCACTTTTATGGCACCCCCAAATACCCTGCTTTCAAGGTATAGCATTGAAAGTACGGGATACATCGATGGGGCCTCGCAAAGTTCCTCTAGCTCGCGGTCTCATCAGCCAACCCATAATCCTCGCAGGCGATTCTCAAAATCGTGTTCCAAACAGTAAGGAATACATTGAGCGATGCATGGTGAATGAGTAGGGAAACTAAATACTCATGCTGGAGTCCACGCTCGGGGTGCAATACCTTCAAGGTGTGTTTTGACATCGACAACCGCTGGTTTTCCCACAGCAAACGCCTGATCAAGTGCACCCGAAAGTTCACTCGGTTTGTGGACCGTAATGCCGAAACATCCCATCGATTCGGCCATTTTGGCGAAATCAGCATCGGGGAAAAGCCAGAGTTCATCGGAGCCGGGAGTCTGTCCACCGTAGACAGACTCGACACCGCCCTTTTCCTGGTTCAGGGAGTGATTGTTGTTAACTAGGATGACCACGTTGATGCCGCATTTCATAGCGGTATCCAGCTCCGACAGATGGTACCAGATACCACCGTCGCCGGTGAAGCAGAGCACGGGACGACCGGGTTGGGCACATTTGGCACCAATGGCCGCGGGTAGACCCCAACCCAACGAACCCGAGCAACGAATGAACATCTGGTCGGAATGTTTAAGATCGATTATGGTGCCGGTCCAGATGCCCGAATGCCCTGTGTCGGAGACGAGAATCACGTCGGAAGGGAGGTAGTCGGTCAGTTCCTTACAGAGACGTTCTGGTCGCATCGGAACCATGTCCGAGTTGACTACATCATTAACGCTCTCTCTCCAGTTCTTAACCAGTTCCTGTAGCCGGTTAATCCAATGTGTGCGTGGTTTAACGGTTTCTGCATGTTCGATCATTCTGCGCAGTGAGTTCCTGACGTCGCCCTGCATCCCTACTTTAATTGGGTAGTTGCGGCCCAGTTCATCTGGGTTGATATCGAGTTGGATGATTGGTGTCCCCTGTGGCGGAATTTGGTATCCGTTGGTCACTTGGCCGCCAGTGTGACTACCGATGAAGAAGACCAGATCTGCCTCGCAGACGGCTTGGTTTGTGCACGCTCGCGAGTATAAGCCGGGGACGCCCACCGCCAGTGGATGATCATAGGGGAACATGGCTTTGGCATTCAAAGAAGTAGCGACCGGGATGGAAAGTTTCTCGGCCAATTCCAGCAGTTCGGCTCTGGCCCCTGAAGCAGTCACGCCACCGCCAGCTACGATGACGGGTCGTTTAGCCTGAGTGAGCAATCGGAGTGTTTCCGTCACTTTTTCTAGCTCCGCTTCCGGTCGGAAAGGCGGTACCTGGACAAATGACTCTTCGATGATGACTTCCAGATCTGCTTCGTAATCCACGACCATTTGTCCCGCAAGACCTTCCAGATCCAGATGGACTGGTGCTGGTGTACCCGAGGTGGCCGAACGGAAGGCTTGTCGCAAATAGATGGGCAGTTGTTCCGGATTGGCTACAAAGGCGCTATATTTGGTGACCGCCGAGAAAGGGTTAACGTGGTCAACTTCCTGATAGGCATGACGTTGCTGGTTAATCTGGTTTTCCCTTCCAGTCAAGGCAATTACCGGAGCACAGGCTAGATAGGCATCCTGTAGTCCCGCTGCTAGGTTAACCGCCCCCACTGACTGTGCCATACAGAGGCTAGGGCTACGTTTTATACGAGCATAAGCATCGGCCATATATGCAGCTGCTTTTTCCCCATGGGTCTGAATACGCTTAATCCCCAACTTCTCCATTTCCATTAAGGCTCTAGGAGCGATGTAGGGCATAAAAAAGACGTGAGTTATCCCGTACCCGTGGATGGTCTCAGCCATGAATCGAGCTCCAGTCATCTTTGACATTATGTGTTCTCCTTTGATTATGATATTTCTTAGGTTAGATCTAATACGCTACGAGCCACCTCACCCTTGCCCAAGGCGGTGAATGCCTGATTGACTTCTTCTAGTGGATAGACTCGCGTCACCAACTCGTCCAGCTTAAGCTTGCCCGCTTTGTAAAGACCAAGCAGTCGTGGGAAATCGACTCGCGGACGGCACGTCCCATAGAAAGAACCAATCACCATCTTCTCTAAGAACAAAATACGGGCATCAAAATCGACTGGTGTGTTAACGGGCGCGTGACCGACATAGACGGTGATGCCTCGTTTGCGGGTGCAGAGAATTGACTGCTTAAATGGATCACTGACAAGGCCAATGGCCTCAAAGGCATAGTGTACCCCTTGGTCGTCGGTCAGTTCTTGGATGGCTTCGACTGGGTTAACCTGTGATGAATTGACGGTATGCGTTGCGCCAAATTGTTGACCCCACTCGAGCTTGTTGTCTAGGATATCGACGGCGATAATTGGTTCCGCACCAGCAATCATTGCGCCTTGTATCATGTTCAGCCCGACGCCGCCACAGCCGAAGACCGCTACCGATTTTCCCGGTTGTACGTTGGCTGTGTTCAGGGCGGCTCCCACACCCGTTATTACGCCACAACCGACCAGTGCAGCCTGTGGGAGAGGGATTTCTTTGTCGATCGGAATAACCACATCTTGGGGTACGATGGTCTCGGTGCTGAAAGTTCCCAGCCCATTAAACTTGTCCATCTGGCGATCACTCTCTGGGAAATGGGGATGTCCACGTTGATCCGCTGGTACGTCACAGAGATTTGGATAGCCAACTTGACACATCTCACAGAGACCACAATTACGTTTCCATGACAATACCACGTGATCTCCCACCTTCACGTTGTTGACTGCTGATCCAACTTCTTCTACTATACCAGCTCCTTCATGGCCTAAAATGATTGGAACTGGGATGAAGGGCCACTCGCCCTTGATCACGTGCCAATCCGAATGACAGACACCACTGGCGACTAGCCGGACACGAACCTGATCATTTTCGATGTTGGGTAGCGCAAATTGCTCGATTTGTAGGGGAGTATTGATATCGTAAAGTACGGCAGCTTTCATGAGATACCTTCCTTAAAAATAAGGCTGATTGCGAAGATAAAGTTTTTACCATCCGTTTAGCGCAGATGATCCAATACTGATAAGGGGGTAGCCGCCAACAAACCAGCATCAATGGGTAACACTATCCCAGAAATCCAGCGAGATTCTTCACTGGCCAGGAATACGGCGGCCCAAGCGACATCCCAAGCATCCCCTTCGGTGCCCAAAGGTCCAGCTTTACGGCGCAATTCTCGTTGTTCGTCAGAAATTTCTGCTACAAAAGGGGCATGGAGATGGCCCGGCGCGATACAATTGACCCGAACATTCTCCCGTCCATGATGAACGGCCATTGCCTTCGTCAAGGTGACCAATCCACCCTTGGCTACCGCATAGGGGATGTTTGGTGTCATCCCGGCTCGCAAACCATCAATGGAAGAAACGTTGATGATTGCTCCTCCGCCAGAGTCTGATATTTTAGGTACAGCATATTTGCAGGCTAAAACTGCACTTTTCAGGTTTCCATCTAAAGCTCGATTCCAAACGGAGTCTTCGACCTCGGTCACCATGCCTGGTCCACCTGTACCCACATTATTGAACAGAATATGCAGTGCTCCATAGCGTTCCAGGCAAGTCTCAACCATAGCACGGCAACTTGGCTCTTGGGTTACATCGGCTTGAAATACAGAAGCTTGTCCGCTCTCCGCTTCAATGGTCGCTTGGGTTTCTTTGGCTCGCTCAATGTCCAAATCTACAAGCAAAACTTTGGCTCCCTGCTGGGCAAAAAGAATGGCGGTTGCCTGCCCCGTGCCTGTCATTGGCCCACGAGAACCAGCCCCCGTAACAATGGCCACTCTGTCTTGCAGCCTTTTGCTACTCATAGCGGATCCTTTTGTAAGTCATCAAATTTTGTTCTCTATTTTCAATAAGTTAATTAACTCTTTCAATGCCCAACCACCACATCCAAAGCATTCCAGATGAGTGCGCAACGCGGTGATCTCGTCTTGGCTGAGCGCGTTCTCGGGAATACAGCAACCAAACTCATCCAGATTTTCTTTGGCCGGCGTGAGATCAGTGGTTTCCTAGAGATAATCATTTTTCGGTTGGTTTAACTTTGTCATGTGAGTTCGCCTCGCCTGATACAGTACAGGCTCTAGAAAAATAGTCTACTCTTTGAATTACGCACTTGTTAATTGTCTTATAAATCAGATGATCATATTTACATAGTGCTTAACCTAACTCTGTAGCTTCCTTGAGTATCTGATTTCTGGTCATTTAACAGCCGTCAACGTACATCATCTCTTGCTTTTACCGTGTAATTAACTACATCTTAGATAAAGATGTCCTTTACCTAAGGTCTGTATTAGATAATTCTGCGATGCCGTACTTGATCAATAAAGGTAAGTCTTCGATAGGTTGAGCTAATTGGGCAAAGCATTCTATCATGATTAATGTGCCAGCGTAAAGCGGTGAGTTAGCTATAAGTGACTGGTTTTGACAAATGGTTGGGTAGGACAGTGACGGAAGGGGCAAGTCGAGAGGCTTTCAACCTGCCTTTCGATTAGATTTATTAGCATTTAGCTGACGGATATTGCCAAGTTTGTTGGATACGGTTCAACCCTTATTTAACGGCTAATGTTAGTTTCGTAGTAGATTTCAGTTTTAACCAAGATGCAGAAACTATTGCTGTGAGGTAACGTGTTTTTTTGAGGGCTAATTTAAGTGTAAATTAAGTTGTCAAATCTTGGATCTTCTTTTAATTCTCTCATTCGAATATCCTCTCCAATGGTTTTATCGCGGTATACAAAACCATATTTTTCCTGAGAACTATTCAGCCAACTGAAACTGCTATCTTTTTTATCCATACCTGCATAGATTAAGGCAACTGAAAATTCCAACAACGGGTCATTCCCATAATTCTGTTTTATTTTTGCTATGAATTCATCTGCATCTTTCTTTTCTCCCATTCTGGCTAGAATATAGCCTCGATGAGCAACTGTATTTATATTCGTATACGTTTGTGAGAGGGAATCTAGTTCTCTTAAAGCACTTGAGTAATCATGCAAAGCCGTTAGTGACAAGGAGATTATGAATCTTGCTAAATAGTGAGACGGATCTAATTCAAGAAGACCGCGCATTTGTTTAATAGTTGACTGGTAGTTACCCTGATAAAAGTATATATATGCTAACCCATTTTGAGCAGGTATAGACAGAGGATCTAGGGAGATGGTCATTTGCATTTTCTGGATAGCGGATTCAAACTCGTCCATACGTCCAAGGATGAAAGCATGTTCCTGAATCGCTTCACTATTACCTGGATTTAAAATAACAGCGTGCCTTACAAGTTTTTCAGCTTGTTTTTGGTCGTGATCGATAAATTCCCAGGCTAAGGCTAAAGCAGTATAGGCTTCTGATGTGTTCGCATTTAGATGTAAAGATCTTTCAGCATTCTCAAAAATTATCTCTCTCAACTCATTGTTGATTGTGATAAACCCAAACGCCCCCATAAGAATTTTATTCAAAGCAATTTCAGCGTAAGTTGGGGCATGTCTGGGGTCGAGTTCGATTGACTTTTGGAGATATACCTGAGCACGATTCATACTTTCTAAGTCTTTTCTTTGTCGAGATTGTCTTCCCATTAGATAAAGTTTGTATGCTTCTGGTTTTATTGTTTTATTCGCGTCTGTTTGTTCAAGCCTTAGCTTGTCTTGTGGAGTGAGATTTGATTCTATTCCATCAATAATTGCCATAGAAACATCCTTTAATATTGATAAAACATTTTGCAGATCTCGCTTATAGGTATTCGACCAGATTTGTTTGTCCATTTTAGCATCGAGCAGATTTACACTTATTTGAACTTCATCCATATAAATGATTATTGATCCTTCAACTAAATAATTGACATTTAACTCATGAGCAATTTCCGGTACTTTTTTCTCTGTGTTTTTGTAATGCATCGCTGACGTCCGAGAAATCACTCGTAGACCATTAATCTTACTGAGATTTGTAATAATTGCGTCTGTCATCCCATCAGCAAAAAATTCATCTTCATCTTTTCCCGAAATGTTAAGAAATGGGAGAATAGCTATAGAATTTTGTGCTTCATCAATACTTACTTGAGAAAGGACTTCGGATTGAATTAAATTGTCTTCAATGTATTTTGATGCTGGTTTAGGTAGGTTATGAGAAGTAATTGCAAAAACCTTAATATCACGACTAACCCCTTTCAATTTAGGATTTCCGATGAAAATTGTTTCGTATTCAGGCGTTCTTTGTAAACTTGGCTGAACACTTTCTGAGATTGCAATTCCTCCGATAGGTGAGTATTTCTCAATTCGGCTAGCAATGTTTACATCATCTCCGTAAACATCATTTTCTGTTTCGAGAATTTCTCCAACATGAATAGAGATTCTGAGATTTAAACCTTCAACTCTCTTCGATATTTTTTGGATCTCAATACAGCAACTTACGGCACTTATTGCAGTTCCAAAAATTAAAAGAAGACCATCCCCCATTTCCTTTAACCAAACTCCCTGATATTTTTCAACGATTGGTTTCAATACGTTTCTTTGATATTCTACGAGTTCCAGTGCATCATCTTCATTCTTAGAGGTCAACTCAGTAAAACCAGCAATATCAGTAAAAACAATGGCTGCAAGTTTACGGTTGTCTTGATTACTTTTCTCTTGTCTCATTTCTTTGTTAAAAACCAATCCTTACCAATTCTTCCTTCAATTTCCTCAGTACCTTGAGCACCTACTCATTTAGAGTATATTCTTGTGCAAAAATCCAATAGACCAATCTTTCGTATTACATCAGTTAGATACTTTCCCAATTGTAAAATATATGTAGTTTATTAGCAAAATATTTATATTTTTGAAAAAGAGAAGTTAGATTAGTTTTGTGATTGTTATAGATAAATGCGTTTAAAGTCCAATCTACCACTGGTTATCCAATAATTAAATTGCTACGCAATGTCAAGCTACACATTATTGTGTGTGGTGGGACTGTGGGCATCAAGGCATTCTCACCCACTTGCCCTAGCTACCGCATAACATCATCGTCTCTAGTATCCTCATCTACTAAATAATCAACTAAATCTTGGGTGATAGTACACACTTCTCTATCCGCATTACTTAATTCTGTGATGAGCCAATCAGATAAAGCATTCTAACACGATTGATTCTAGTCGAAGAAGTCATCGCCTAACAGTTCTCTCACCTCTTGATCTTTTACCAGCTCATTTCGATAGTGCGGTTGTGAAATAACTAACTGTTGCTCAGATGTCAATTCATTGTAAAAAACTGGTGGGGTATAGTTCCCCATCAGCGATTCAGCCACTACGCCTGAGTTATAGCGAATGATGACTGAGCGTCTTTGTTGGTCAGTGGTCCACGGTAGACTACCGTGCATCAAGCATTCCACAAAGAGCACCACATCTCCCGCTCTTGCCGGGATCTG
>JYMV01041501.1_pt1 | contig 100786 bp, 73 predicted proteins | sample 338911 | NCBI WGS metagenome assembly JYMV01 (sample SAMN03354496, study PRJNA234377) | hydrothermal vent metagenome | biome: Deep sea; feature: Hydrothermal plumes at the Eastern Lau Spreading Center, Western Pacific Ocean; material: Seawater | place: Tonga | collected 2009 | depth 2000 m m | reverse complement strand
AAGCGATCGACTAAGTCGCCACCAGGAAAACACACGCCACCTGCGGGAGAAATCAGTGGGGTGAAAACAATAGAATCTTTAGGGCTAACTTGAGCCAATGCCGGGGTGGCGGTAAGAGCTAAAATTAAAACTGTGTTAATTATATCTTTTTTCATGCAAATGAGTGGCTTCAAAGATAGGATTTTAATCTGCTGGTAGATGACCTGCCCGTTCATGGAAAATTGCCTAATTTCGTGGCTCTTACTAACCCTTTTGTTGCATATTTATTTTATGATCATCCTCTGAGCAAAAATGGAAACGACCCTGAGAAAAATACAAATGGTTGACCTGGTTAGCCAGTATGAACACATTCAGGAGGAAATAGATGCGGCCATGCTGAATGTTGTTCGTTCAGCTGCTTACATCCGGGGAGCTGAATTAAGTGCATTTGAAGAAGAGCTGGCTTCCTACCTCGGCGTTGAACATGTGATTTCCTGCGGTAATGGCACAGACGCCCTGCAAATTGCCCTGATGGCGCTTGGCCTTAATGCAGGGGATGAAATAATTACAACCAGCTTCACTTTTATTGCGACTGTTGAGGTAATCTCTCTATTGGGACTGACCCCTGTAATGGTTGATGTTGAACCGGGCACATTCAATATAGACCCCAGCAAGATTGAAGAAGCCATAACCGAAAAAACAAAAGTAATATTGCCTGTTCACCTGTACGGGCAGTGTGCTGATTTGGACAAAATAATGGACATTGCCGAGCGGCATAACCTGTATGTTATTGAGGATACAGCCCAGGCGATATCTGCAGATTACACCTTTGCAGATGGGAGCACAAAAAAAGCCGGAACCATTGGAAACATTGGATGTACCTCATTTTTCCCCTCAAAGAATCTTGGTTGCTTTGGAGATGGTGGTGCCATGTTCACGAATGACGACGATCTCGCGAGCCAGATGAGAATGATTGCGAACCACGGCATGAAAGTCAGGTACTATCATGAGGTTATCGGTGTTAATTCCAGGCTTGACAATCTGCAGGCAGCTGTGCTTAGGATCAAGTTGCAACGTTTAGATGATTACCGGGAAGCTCGAAATACTGTTGCGACACATTATGATGCGGCTTTTGATGGCGTTAGCCAGCTTGAAACACCGGAAAGAAATCTAAATTCAACTCATGCATTTCACCAATACACGCTGAAATGCAAGGGCATTGAACGCAACGCCTTGCGAGATTATCTTGCAGAGCATGAAATTCCTTCAATGATCTATTACCCCGTACCGCTCCATCAACAAAAAGCTTTTGAAGTCACGGGCAAGGAGCAAAAATCCCTGCCAGTTACTGAGGAGTTGAGCGAACAGGTTATTTCACTGCCTATTCACACCGAAATGGACGATGAGCAGCTAGAGCGGATTACAACGTGCGTACTCGACTTCATTAACTCACAATAGTGCATTCATGAATATTGCTGTTATAGGGACAGGCTATGTCGGATTGGTAACAGGCACCTGCTTTGCCGAAACAGGTAATGATGTGACATGTGTGGATATTGACAGTGCAAAAATCCAATCGCTGAAAGATGGCAAGGTCCCAATTTATGAACCAATGCTGGACATGATCTTTGAGCGCAACATCAAGCAAGGAAGGCTAATGTTCACTACAGAGCTCAAGGAGGCAGTAGATAATGCGTCCATCATTTTTCTCGCGTTGCCCACACCCCCCCAGGAAGATGGCTCAGCAGACCTGTCTTATGTATTGGGAGTTGCTGAAGAGCTCGGCAAGTTGATTAAAGACTACAAAGTTGTGGTTAACAAGAGTACGGTACCGATAGGAACCACAGAAAAGGTTAAGGAAAAAATTGCTTTAGGTACGGATGCTGAATTTGATGTGGTTTCCAATCCGGAATTCTTGAAAGAAGGGTTTGCTGTGGAGGATTTCATGAAGCCTGAAAGGGTCATTATTGGCACCTCATCGGAGAAAGCCAAACAAATCATGCTTGACTTGTACCGACCCTTCGTGATGCAGGGAAATCCCATCTTGTTTATGGATGAGCGCTCCGCTGAGTTGACTAAATACGCAGCCAACTCTTTCCTGGCCACTAAGATCAGTTTTATGAACGAAATCGCCAGCTTGTGCGAGAAAATAGGTGCGAACGTGGATGCTGTTAGAATAGGAATCGGCTCAGACTCAAGGATCGGAAAGCGATTTCTATTTCCAGGAATAGGCTATGGCGGCAGCTGTTTCCCAAAAGATGTTAAGGCCTTGTCGAAGATCAGTGCAGATGCAGACAGTAATCTGAGAATACTGGATGCGGTAATGCAAATCAACGCTACGCAAAAGACGATCATTACCCAAAAGATCAAATCATACTACAAAGGAGGTCTGGAGGGCAAGACCTTTGGCGTTTGGGGATTGGCCTTTAAGCCAAATACTGACGACATGCGCGAAGCACCATCTATTGACATCATTGAGGATCTTCTCCAAGAAGGAGCAAGCGTAAAGGTGTTCGATCCCGCAGCCATGGAAACGACCAAATCGATTTTGGGTGAGAAAGTTGAGTACAGTGACAATCTGTACGCCGCTATTGAGAATGTTGATGCGTTGATAATTGCTACGGAATGGACAGTGTTCAGAACTCCCTCTTTTAGTAAAATGAAGACGCTTATGAAGGAAAATGTGATCTTTGATGGTCGGAATCTATTTGACCTGGACCTGATGAGCAGAAAGGGCTTCTATTACAACAGCATTGGACGAAAGATAATTGATGGTTAACGCAGGATAATATGAAGAAGGTATTGATAACGGGTTCGGCAGGATTTCTCGCATCGCACTTGTGCGACAGGTTTTTAAGTGAGGGTTTTCATGTGGTTGGCATGGACAATCTGGTCACAGGAACCATGCAGAATATGGAGCACATGATGGGACATCCAAAATTTGATTTTTACCATTACGACGTAACCAAGTTTGTTCATGTGCCGGGTAATCTGGATTACATCCTGCATTTTGCTTCACCTGCCAGTCCCATTGATTACTTGAAAATTCCCATCCAAACACTCAAAGTCGGATCTCTTGGGACTCATAATTTACTCGGGCTGGCCCTTAGTAAAAAGGCCCGTATCCTGATCGCTTCAACTTCAGAAGTTTACGGTGACCCACTTGAGCATCCACAAACTGAGGAATATTGGGGCAATGTAAACCCCGTAGGGCCGAGAGGCGTTTATGATGAGGCGAAGAGATTTCAGGAGGCAATGACGATGGCCTATCACAATTATCACGGCCTGGAGACGCGGATTGTACGCATATTCAACACGTATGGATCAAGGATGCGGCTTCAAGATGGACGTGCCCTGCCCACATTCTTCACCCAGTCCTTGCAGGGTGAGGACATCTCAGTCTTTGGAGACGGTTCGCAAACCAGGTCTTTCTGTTACGTTGATGACCTTGTCGATGGTATCTACAAATTACTGATGAGCGACTATCATATGCCAATAAATTTGGGGAATCCAGATGAAATTTCTATAAAGGATTTTGCTCAGGAGATCATTGATTTGTGTGGCTCCTCATCGAAGTTGGTATTTGGTGACCTCCCAGAAAACGACCCTTTGCAAAGACGACCTGATATTTCAAAGGCAAAAGAAATTTTGGGGTGGGAACCCAAAGTGGATAGAGCTGAAGGGTTGAGAAAAACTTTAGATTATTTCAAGAACCATCAAGATATCGGAAGTCCGGTTTAAAGTAATATGCTATGGACTATTTTGCTCATGAGACGGCGGTAATTGATGAAGGGTGCCAAATTGGTGCCGGAACGAAAATCTGGCATTTTAGCCACATTATGCCCAATTGTATTATCGGGGAACGTTGCAATATAGGACAGAATGTTGTCGTGTCGCCCGGTGTTAAATTGGGATCCAATGTCAAAATTCAGAACAATGTTTCTCTATACGAGGGTGTTGTTTGCGAGGATGACGTGTTTCTTGGTCCTTCCATGGTCTTCACAAATATTTCCAATCCACGAAGTGCGATTGTAAGGAAAGACAAATATGAAGAAACCACTATCGGCAGGGGTGCAAGCATAGGGGCCAACGCAACACTGGTTTGCGGGTATGATATTGGCGCATTCGCCTTCATAGGAGCCGGTGCTGTGGTAACCAAAACCGTTGCTCCTTATGCGTTGGTTGTGGGCAATCCAGCCAAACAAATTGGATGGATGAGTGAGTATGGACATCGCCTGAATTTTGATGAGAACGGCGAAGCCACATGTGAGGAAAGCGGGGAAAAATACAAACTCGCCAACGAGCGGGTTACTAAGGTTGGCTAGATTAGCTTCTTAGGCGTACCTGCCACAAATTCTTTTAAGTAATAGGGCTCGAAGTAAGCCACGTCCTCAAATTCTCCTGCAGTGAACTTTGCGTCTGACAGCATTGTCATAGATGATGCTGATAGCTGGTAATCGAGGTTGAACTTTGCAGCTGGATTAGCCCCTAGCACTGCCTGGCACTTTGCAGCACCGTCGCCAAAGAACAGGATGTCTTGCTTATCCAGTATATCCGAAAACGTTCCTTCATCGACAACCAGTGCGGATACCGGAAACTTTTCCTGTAAATCAACATCATACATTGCACAATAAACTTCCATGCGACGGGCGTCTAACATGGGACAAAGTAAGGCTGGTGTTTCTCGGTCGTTAACAGCAGCATTCGCCATAGATTGCAGCGTATCAATGGCTATCAATGGTTTATCCAGTGCATAACACAACCCTTTGGCTGTTGAGGTGCCTATCCTCAATCCGGTATAGGAGCCTGGGCCCTTACTAACTGCAATAGCATCTATAGCCTCTAGCTTCCTGTCGCACTCGGCCAAAAGTTCTTCAATAATAATCGTGAGATGGGTTGCGTGAGATCTGCCATCAACTATTTCGCGGCACCCCAATAATTGGCCTTCTGTGCCCAAAGCAACTGAACATACAGAAGTGGCTGTTTCGATATTTAAGATAAGTGACACTTGGGGTTGTTTTGCCTGGCAGAAAGACGCTATTCATCATCATCGTATAACTCGTCCTCGCTTACTTCTTCGACTTTTTTGCCATCCTCTAGTAATTTGGACACGGCCGAATAAGGGCCAACTATGATTTGTTCACCTTCTACCAGGCCTTCTTTGATTTGAATATGGTCATTGTCCTGCACACCCACTTGAACCCATCGCAGTTCCACTTTCCCATCTGCCAGTACAAACACGCATTCTTCCTTTTTCCCAATTTTTTTCGATTTGTTTTTCTTCTTCGTTTCACCAGAAGTTGCTTCGACATTTTCTTGCTGTTTAACAACCTCAGCGTCTTCAGCTTTTGACGTATCCTCTCTGATGGTTACGGCCTGTATGGGAACACCAACTGTGTTTTTTACGGTCTCTGTCCTGATCTCAACCGAGGCGGACATCCCAGGACGAAAAGGGGAAATATTGATATTTGTAGTATCCAGCAGGTCATAATATGATTCTTGTAGTATTCGAATCTTTACAGTGAAATTGGTCACCTGATCTGCTCCAATTCCCTCCGTATTTGCTGAGTTGGCAACTTCAGTAACAATCCCCTGAAAGGTCCTGTCAAGATATGCATCTACCTCAATGTCTGAAGTATCCAGTTCCGTTACGCGAACAATGTCATTTTCATTTACCTCAACTGAAACCTCCATTTCATTGAGGTTTGCCAGGCGCATCATTTCAGTTCCTGCCATTTGAGAGGTGCCGACCACGCGCTCGCCCTTTTCAACCTTGAGGCCGTAGACAATGCCGTTAACGGGAGCGAATATCATGGTCTTGGACAGGTTATCCCGAGCTTCTTTCACTGAGGCATGGGCGCTTTTTACATTAAATTCCGCCGCTACCACATTTTGCTCGGTGACTTGCATGTTTGCAGTAATTCCTTCAAACTCCGCGTCGGAGATCACCTTATCCTCCCACAGCTTTTTATTTCTTTTATAAGTCGCTTCTGACTCAATAAATCTAGCTTTTGAAGTAGCCAGACTGGCCTTCGCTGAGTTGAGTCCGGCGTCCATTCTGTCAACATTCGCTATGTAGATATCCGGGTTAATCTTGATCAACAGATCCCCCGCATTGACCTTATCGCCTTCTTTGACTGCCAGCTCAATAATTTCACCAGATACATCAGGAGAGATTTTTACTTCTATTTCCGGTTGAATTTTACCGTTTGCAGATACCGTTTCGACTATAGTATAAAACCCTGACTTCTCTACCAGCACCTTAATCTCTGGTGATTTGCCAAACCACTCCATCTTCTTTCCTACAAGGGCCAAAACAAGCCCTGCACCCATCACTATCAATAGAATCTTTAATGTCTTACTCATAACATCTGCGAATCACAACAAATGCGAATTTACGAATTGATACTCCGATAGAATTGTGAATTCAAGGTAATCTGAAAATCGCACCATTGCATTGGTATCACCAACCTCTTGAAAGATGTTTCCAATTACTGGCGAACCAATCCTACTGCATGCTAACGTTGAATAAATTTCTGTCATTTGCACATGGTGGATTATAATCCATTTGTATTATGTGTATCCATTCGCTATCTGGTTAGAATGCCACAGAATTCCCCTGATAAAATTCCAGGATCTTCATTTTATATATATAATCGTACTTGGCACGAAGCAATTCCGAACTCGCTTTGGCCAATTTGTTCTTACTGTCGTTGAACTCCACTGCGGTTATCAGTCCAACATCGAATTTCTTTTGGGAATAATTAAATGACTCCTGCAAGGAAGCAACTGTTCTTTGTGAGGCCCTAAACATCTTAATTGCTGCTGCTGCATCCAGATAAGATCTTTCTATGATTTCTTTTATTCGCTGTTGTTCGAGCTGTACCTCGTATTCAGCATTCTTGAGCGATATGGTGGCCAGTTGTATAGATGTGCGGCCTTGCCATCCATTAAATATGGGTATGGAAAGGTTGAATCCTATACTCTGATTAATGTTGTCTTTTATCTGGTCAGAAAACGGTGTGGTCTCATAAACGTATGTATAATGGGGAAATAATACTACCTCGCCGGCTGAAGTCACGCCCAAAGTGTAAAGATCAGCGAAGTCTGTGCTCAAAATCCTGCTTCTTCCACTGGAATATCCTGTGCTGTATGATCCCCCTATGGTCAGTGTTGGGCTGAGGCTCCCTTTAGCCACTGCCAGTCCCTTTTCAGAGCTACCCAATCTGTGGACAGCTGCTTTCACTTCGGGCATAATGTCAATGGCCACATCGTAAATTAACCCTGGAGTGCTCTCCGAATTAGCTCCTTCAGGTATAACAATTTCTGGCACAGCGATATTAAAGTCCCTTGAAGGGTTGAGGTCAAGGAGTTGCTGCAAAGTTAAAACTGACAATGCCCACCGGTTCTTTGATTCAATATATTGCAGTTCATCAATGGAATACTGGGCCTCGATTTCCAGCAAGTCGCCCCGGGGTATGCTCCCGGCTTTTACCAGTTTTTCCATTCTTTCAAGTTGGCTCTTGCTCAGTGTTACCTGGTTGCGAGCCACCTCTTCCAGTTCCCTATTAAAGAGAATCTCAAGATAGCTGCCTGCTACTGCAAGCATAATGTCATTTGAAGCTTTGTCTGAATCATATTTTGCCGCCTGCCAATCTTCCTCTTTCTGCTTAACGGTATTGTAATTTGTCATTCCACCGAACAATGTGAGATTGCCACTTAACGAAAAACTGTTAGATTGTATCTTCTGGGTGACGAAGTCATTGGTAAATGGATCTACCGAACGGCCGAAATTGTAACCATGGGTCGCGTTAGCATTGACCTTCGGCAATAGATTGGCCTTGGATTGCACCAAATTGGCTGCAGCCATTTGTACACCAAGCCGAGTCTGTTTTATCTGAATATTGTTTTCAATGGCGTAATCAATGCACTGCTTCAGGGTCCAGGTACTGCTTTCCTGTGCATACCCAATGGATGGCCAAAATAACAACAAGCCAATCGCCACTCCCAATATTCTGTTAATTTTTATGCGCCCACTCTTCATTTTGTACAGCCCTATTTTGCTCTAGCCTCTGATAAGAATTTAATCTCTTTCTTATTTCTGCTTCCAGGAGCATTCACATGTCCTTTCACCAGGACCATAATAAGAAGAAAAAGCAGTCTTTGATTCATTGCAAATTATAAGTCAAAGCTAGAAAATTAAAACTTTTTGTAAGACGTGCTATGTGGGCTCGTAATTGAGGTTCGGCGAAAGCCATTTCTCAATCTCTTCAATTGACAAACCTTTTCTGATTGCGTAGTCTTCAACCTGATCTCTTTCGATCTTGCCGAGTCCAAAGTACTTAGAGTCAGGATGAGCATAATAGACACCACTTACCGATGCTGCCGGATACATCGCATAACTCTCTGTCAGGCTGACTCCTATTTTCTTCTCTGTATCCAATAGGTCAAACAAATTGCGCTTTTCTGTATGGTCAGGGCATGCAGGATAACCAGGAGCCGGCCGAATGCCCTGATACCCCTCTTTGATCAAATCTTCGTTACCCAGTTCTTCTGAACTTGCATACGCCCAGTATTCCTTGCGCATCTTTTTGTGCATCAGCTCGGCAAATGCCTCTGCTAATCGATCTGCGAGCGCCTTAAGTAAGATGCTGTTGTAGTCATCGTGCTCTTCTTCAAAATTCTTTACCCATTTTTCGATGCCCAATCCCGCTGTGACTGTAAATCCTCCAATGTAATCTGCCAGCTTGGTCTCTTTGGGGGCAGTGAAGTCAGCTAGCGCTATATTAGGGAGGTCTTTCGCTTTTTTGAACTGTTGACGCAACGTGTGAAATGTTGCTTCGACCTCCTGTCGGGTTTCATCAGTGTATATCTCTATGTCATCACCCACAGAGTTAGCCGGCCAAATCCCAACAACAGCCTTCGCTGTAAGCCATTTCTCGTCTACTATTTGATTTAAGAGGGCCTGGGCATCCTCAAATAACTTTGTTGCCGCCTCACCTACTACCTGGTCTTTGAGAATCGCCGGATATCTACCAGCCAGCTCCCAAGTGGCGAAAAAAGGCGTCCAGTCTATATAATCCCGTATCTCTTCAAGCGGATAGTCATTCAAAACCTTTGTGCCGATAAAGGCTGGCTTATAAATGTCGTTTTGATCCCAGGTAATCCTGGTCCTGTTTTCCCTGGCCTCTCCAATTGTGACAAACTCCTTCTTTGCGCGCTTCCCAGCATGCTGCTCTCTCATAAGTTTATACTCGCTACGCTTTTGTGCCACGAAGTCATCAACCTTGCTTTTGTTAAGCAGGCTGCTTGCAACAGTAACAGCCTTTGAGGCGTCCAAAACATGAATCGTACTGCCACTATAGCCTTGTTCAATTTTAACCGCAGTGTGAATTTGAGAAGTAGTAGCTCCTCCTATCAGCAGGGGTATCTTAAGACCGTGGCGTTCCATTTCCTTGGCCATGTGCACCATTTCATCCAGCGACGGAGTGATTAGACCGCTAAGTCCAATAATGTCCACCTTTCCCGTGATCGCAGCTTCAATAATCTTCTCACTTGGCACCATTACCCCCAAATCAATAATTTCATAATTATTACATCCCAGCACAACACCTACGATGTTCTTTCCTATATCGTGCACATCACCTTTGACCGTAGCCATTAATATTTTTCCCTTAGCGATGACAGCACCCTTTTCGCCCTCTAAAAATGGCAGCAGGTAAGCAACGGCTTTTTTCATTACCCGCGCACTCTTTACCACCTGAGGTAAAAACATTTTCCCAGATCCAAATAAGTCGCCCACGATATTCATTCCATCCATCAGAGGGCCTTCGATTACCTCGATTGTTTTTTCGAATTGTTGCCTGGCTTCTTCAGTGTCTTCCTCAATGTGGTCAACAATTCCTTTGACCAAAGCGTGAGCAAGTCGCTTCTCCACAGATCCCTTTCTCCAGGCATCATCAACTTCTCTTTCCTTTGCAGTTCCCTTCACCTGCTCGGCAAATTCCAACAATCGTTCAGTGGCATCGTCGCGGCGATTCAAAAGCACATCCTCAACCCGCTCCAACAAATCTTTTGGAATGTTATCGTACACCTCCAGCATTCCGGGATTGACAATGCCCATATCCATTCCAGCCTTAATGGCGCGGTAAAGAAATGCCGAATGCATTGCCTCTCTAACTAAGGCGTTTCCTCTAAATGAAAAAGACACATTGCTTACCCCACCACTCACTCTGGCATGAGGCAAATTCTCTTTGATCCACGTTGTAGCCTTAAAGAAATCAACAGCGTAATTGTTGTGTTCTTCAATGCCGGTGGCTACCGGGAAAATATTGGGGTCAAAGATGATATCCTCTGGGGGAAACCCCACTTCTTCTGTCAATATCTTGTAGGCCTGCTCACAAATCGCAATTCTTCGTTCGTACGTGTCCGCCTGCCCGTCTTCATCGAATGCCATGACAATTACCGCCGCCCCGTACTTCCTGGCTGTTTTAGCGTGCTCCTTAAAGCTCTCTACACCTTCCTTCATAGAGATAGAGTTCACGATTACCTTGCCCTGAACGCATTTCAATCCAGCCTCAATCACCGACCATTTGGAGGAGTCAATCATAATTGGAAGCTTCGCGATATCAGGTTCAGAAGCGATCAGATTAAGGAAAGTGACCATCATCTTCTCAGAGTCTATCATCCCCTCGTCCATATTGACATCGATAATCTGAGCACCACCTTCAACCTGATCTCGAGCCACAGTAAGGGCCTCCTCCAGGCTTTCCTCTTTAATGAGCCGGGCAAATTTGAGGGAACCTGTTACATTGGTCCGTTCACCGACATTTACAAAATTGCTGCCTTCATATATCGTCAATGGCTCCAGTCCGCTATATCTGGGCATTCTGCGGATTTCAGGCTGCTTTCGCGGTTTGTATTCTTTCGCCATCTCCGCTATGCTTCTAATGTGTTCGTCAGTGGTCCCACAACATCCACCCACAATATTCAGGAACCCATTATCCAAATAACCTTTGAGTTGTTCGCGCATCTGCTCCGGTGTTTCGTCATATTCCCCAAACTCATTAGGCAGTCCGGCATTGGGATGAACTGAGACCAAGAACCTTGTTTTTTCACTGAGCGTTTGAATATATGGCCTAAGCTGCTCAGCACCCAGTGCACAGTTAAACCCAATGCTAAGTAACGGAAGGTGCGCTACAGAATGCAAGAATGCTTCGACAGTTTGGCCAGAGAGTGTTCTCCCGCTTGCATCTGTTATAGTACCTGAAACCATGACAGGAATAGTCCGGCCTATAGATTCGCAATAAGTTGCCACGGCGAACAATGCTGCTTTCGCGTTTAGCGTATCAAAAATAGTTTCGACCAATAGAATGTCAGCTCCGCCGTCAACAAGTCCACGAATTTGTTCCGTGTATGCCTCGACCAGCTCGTCAAAGGACACTGCCCTATAGGCTGGGTCGTTAACATCTGGTGACATGGACGCCGTCTTATTTGTAGGCCCAATTGAACCTGCTACAAAGCGCGGTTTATCAGGAGTTCTCAGTGTAAACGCATCGGCCACCTCCCTGGCAATCTTTGCAGATTCGAAATTGAGCTCGTACACCACATCTTCCAAATGGTAATCAGCTTGTGCTATTGTAGTACCGCTGAAGGTGTTGGTTTCTGCAATGTCTGCACCAGCCTCGAAATACTTCGAGTGAATTTCTTTAATTATTTGCGGTTGGGTCAGAGAGAGCAAATCATTATTCCCTTTTAGTGGGTGTTCAAAATTGACGAAGCGATCCCCACGATAATCTTCTTCCTTGAGCTTATAGCTCTGGATCATCGTACCCATAGCGCCGTCGAGCACCATGATTCTGTCTTTCAATATTTCGAATAGCTCACTCACCTTTTTCACAAAAAAACCTCTCCTGACCTATTGTCAGAAGAGGTTAATATCGCGGATAACCGCTTACCTTTTCCGACTCATCTTTCTCTCACATAACACATTTATGTGCGGGATTAGATGTGGCACCATTTCCCGCAAATATCGCGTTCGAGATATGTGCTGGATGGTTGCCAAGGTTTCAAAGGGCTAAATCCCTCCACCTTTCTTGATAAGTCATGCCAAGTACCAGCCTGCCACCAGGCAGGCACCAAGCCCTCGCTTGTTATACGCAGCTGTGCAATAATATTTTAAAGAACGACCCTCCCTTACGAAAACGCGAAGGTAATGGTTACAATCAGATAACCAAATGTACCTGTGATTAAAGATTGTAGGATTCCTGCATCATAACGTAAATCACAACACCGGTAATGGCTACATACAGCCATATAGGTAATGTCCACTTCGCAATTCGCCTATGCTTATCAAGCTGATCTGTTAGTCCCCGATACACCGTAAAGAGTGCCAAAGGCAGGATTGCAGTCGCCAGAATAATGTGAGACACAAGAATCGTGAGGTACACAGTTCTGATGGTACCCACTCCATTATAGGCAACGTGACCTGCATCAAAGTGGTAAATAACATACGACACGAGGAAGACACTGGAAAGAGACAATGCAGCTAGCATACAGAATTTATGTGCGGCTCTTTTCTTGTTCAAAATCAGAATGAAACCTGAAACCAGACAAACGGCAGTAATTCCATTGAGTGTTGCATGAAACAAGGGCAAAATGCTGAGATCCCCAAAAACCTGCTGGCCAGGCAGGCGCATTAGAATAGCTACAACAATAGGTATCAAGATTGATACTGTAGTAATCAGCGGGATAAACTTACTGTCGTTAGATTTCATGTGAACAACAATTAGAAATCGTGGTATTTGTTTTTTAAGGCGGTGGTTAATCCTATGGTGAAGAGCGTGGAATTGGCATTGTCAATGAGCGATGATTGGGATCTAACACTAAGGCCCATTTCCAGCTTCAAATTGGTAGCAGGATAAATGAGATACGCCGCTCTAATTCCCCCTATTATTACTGTTGTAGCGATCCCCTGCCCTATGTAATTATCATATTCCTTGGTGCGTGGTGTGTTGAAATCCAAAAAGATGTTACCTCCATAATTCGAGCCTGAAGAATCAACTCCCTTCACTGCGTAAACTAAGGAACCCTCAACGGTAAATGGTCCTTTGGCATACCTCAAAAAAGAGGTTGTCTCATGGAAGCTTGCACCCAGGGGATGGGCCAGTGGTTGATCAAAATGCGAGTAGTTTTGAATTTTCAGCCCATGAGAGTAGGTAAATGGGCGGACGCGATTATATTCCAACATAAAAGAGAGCCCCTTCACTTTTAATAGGTCCCAAGCCTTAATCCCCAATTGAAAACCCTGCTTATTGGCCCACCAGCCGTCTCGCGCTCTAATATGAACGAGAAAGAACTCATCCAGAACAACCTGCCCGTATAAGAGGACTGACTTACTGAGCTTCACAGCTATGTTGGTTCCAATGATTGCATTGTCAGATGACCCTAACGAGAACTCAACAGGGCGATAGAAGATGATGGGGTTAAGGTAATTGACGTCATAGCCTCTAACTCCTGAACTGTCCTCACCTGTCCAAATAATGGATTCAAAAAGAGAGATGTTCAACCATTTGGCAACGTTCCAGCTCAGATAGTGGAAAGATGCATATTTTCTCTGGTAATTGTTCGGATTTCCACCCGAACCTTGTACGCTGTTCATCATGGTGAATAGATTCACGTATTTAATCTTCCATACCGAGGTGCTGATTTTGAAAAACGGGTAATTATTGGCTACATCTGACAATAAAAGTGATCGGTAGCCATTGCCAAAGAAATTCTTACCCTGCCCAAGTTGAAGGTTAAAATAACTCGAGGGGGAGAAGGACACATAACCCTCAAAATTCGAATACGCATATCCCTGCTGGGTTGGGTGTGCATACCCAAGTCCAGGTACTACTTCGGTGGTATGCACAAAGGAATCAACGTAGTTTACAAATCCTCTGTTTGCCGTGTTATAGGCGGCAGCAACCGCTACCTTTTCTCCCAGTGTCAGCACACCGGAAAGCCCTAAACCAGTTACAGAATAATTGTTTCCCAATACGAACTCCTGGCCATATCCGAGATCAAGCAAAGGATAAATTTCTAAAGAATTCTCTCCTTCTGCTCTGTCCTCCCCCAGGGCAAACTCCATGAATTGCGGAGTGGCGTCCTCTAGAATTGAGTCAAGATCGATCAGTTCATTTACTTGCGACCTCATGAAGGGGCGGATCGAGCTGTGAAATCCCGAGCTAGTCAAGCCCGCCTGAGTATCGAACAGTGCATTATAGTCCCGAATCAGGGGCAAATATGCAGGCTGGGCAAAACAAGAATTAGTGCTTACTAAAAATATCGTGACGAGAGGAAGGGTTGATACAATCTGTTTCCATTTGTGAATGGCAGGCATATCAGGGTCAATCGAATTTCTTTTTAATAAAAAACGGGATTTGCGCCAAGACGATTGCCGTACCGCCAACAATATAAAGTGAGTAACTCGCCTCTAATCCCATTGTAACAACAGCCAGTGAAATGATCAGTATGTTCACAAAGTAGAGAGTTAGCACTGTTTGCCGTTGGGAGAGTCCAATTTTGAGCAAGCGATGATGCATGTGCTTATTGTCTGGAGTAAAAGGAGACTGGCCCTTCACTGTTCTGTTGATAAAAATTCTTAAAGTATCAAACAAGGGATAGATTAGAACAGCTATTGCAAAAACAGGTTTAGAAAGTCCCATCAAATCTGGGGGGAGATGGTTTCGAGGGAATTCTATCATCTTGATCGCCAATATAGATACAATGAGTCCGATAATCAAGGCACCTGAGTCACCCATGAATATTTTTGCCGGATAGAAATTAAATATTAAAAATGCGAGAAGGGATCCTGCCAAGGCAAAGGCCAGGCTAGCATAAGTAAGCTCTCCCGCAATAAAAAACCATATTCCGAATGCAACACAGGTAATTAACCCAATACCCGCTGCCAGGCCATCAATCCCGTCAATCAGGTTAAATGCATTGGAAATAACAATGAATGTAAAAAGGGACAAAAAGACGCTGGCCCACTCCGGAAGGGCCTGAACGCCAAACAAACCATGCATGCTGGTCAATCTAATATCAGCCATGGTGACCAATATGAGACCCACAATGAAATGTGCCACCAATTTCTTGACAGGAGATGTTCCAATAATATCGTCCTTAATACCCACAAAAAACAAGATGAGCAGTGTGGCGACTATATATTTTAAATCTGAGTTAATGACGGTCTGGCCCCCTTGCCTTGCTGCTGGAAACCAAAGAGCATATGAAAACAAGGTAGCCGCAAATATGATGATTCCACCTACCGAGGGGATGCTGGCTTTGTGGAGTTTTCTCTTCTCATCAGGTTCATCCACCAGCATCTTTTTCACCGCCACATTAATTAGTGCCGGCGTACTGAGCAGCACAACCAGGAAGGAAGTTACAAACCCAACCAATAATATTTTCTCTTCTCCGATCATTGTTTCACCTCAAAATCCAAATTCCCGCAAACATACGTAAATCAGGGCTATAGGTTCTAGAAATCATATATTCTATTTGGAATATTCGTACTAAAGGACAGAAATACATATTGCGCTTCCCCTACACTTCCCATCGTCTTCTCAATTCGATTATTGAATCCGAGTGAGATCCGCATGCCAGTAACTGGATTTAATTCATAACCCACCCTGACGCTCTGATACCAGAGTGTTGCCATTTTAGCTAAACTACGCGACCCCGATTTATCGTTATCAGATTTGAAGATGTTCGTACCCCAATGGTACTGACCCTCATCGTCATAGTAGCTCGCATAATTTGCTCGCAAGACTATAAAGAAATCCCTGAAAGAATAAGACGCTGACGAAGAAAGCTCTGAGAATCCAGCGCCCAAGGGATGCGCAAGTGCCTGATTGTAGTGTGCAAAATTACGTGTTGAATCGGTATGCGCGTAGGTGCAAGGCATTACCTGATTAAACTCTAACCTCCAGGTAAGTCTATTAATTGCCCATGATTTAATGCCCAGTTGTAACCCATTTTTATTTGTCTTTAAATCGTCTATAATTAGCTGACCATAAAACATCGTCTTTGAGGGCCACATCACCTTACAGTTCATTCCCAGTAAAACGTTGTTCTCATCAGAGAGCCCATATTGCATTGGCCGTATAAATGGAATGGGGTTAATAAAACTCAAGGCATCCTCATTCGTCTCGAATTTCCCCCCGGAATCCGACGCTCCCCATATCATCTGCTCAAAAACACCTATGGTAAAGTGATCATTGATCGCCCAGTCGAGATGGTGAATCGTACCTATCTTCTTTTGGAATCTGCGCTCTGTCACAGCAGAAGTAGGCAATACCACATTCAGGTTTTGTAAGCTCATGAACAAATTCGTGTATTGCAAGGGGCCAAACCAGGATGTGAATTTGATAAATGGGTAATTGAAAGCATTTCTCGATAAGGCAAGCGATCTATAGCCATCTCCCAGAAACTGCTTTCCATTCCCAAACTGAATGTTGAGTCGCTTGTTGGGCGAAAAAGAAACCACGCCAGATGCCATCGCATAGTCGTACCCAGTCTCCTTGAAAGGTTTAATACGGCCCTGCCCCGGAACTACATCGTATTCTGATACGAAATCATCGAGGTATGTGGGCAAGAAAGCTTGATTTTCATACAGCCTTGAATAGAAACTGACATTGCGGCCAATTTTTCCGTGCAGCGATAGGCCTCGCGTATTCACATAGAGCTGTTTCCCTGATTCGTCAAGCAAGTCCTTGCCTGCTTCAAAATTGAAAGCTGGATTCACAAGTAAATAAAAATCCCCCGTGTCGATCTTGATGAAGTGCTCAAGTTTGAGTTTACGGTAGAGGTACCCTCTTGACTTGGTTGGTTTTTCAGACCCAATAGCCGGGGTCCCTTTTGTGGCATGCAGCGCAAAACGACTTATCTCTGGTTCAAATGAAGAGTGTAGATTAAACCTTGTAATTTCCTTTCGGCGCAGCTTTGTAAGGCCATCAAGTTCTTTGAGAAACAGCGCATCAGAGGAAGCGTTGCCTAAGGTTAAAATCGAATCTTGCCCATGCGCCAATGAAAGTGAACAAACGGCGAAGGCAATGAAAATGATGGTTAGCTTGCTCATACGATCAGCTTTACCTTTTGTGAACTAGGCGAAGGGCTCCACTCCAACGACTTCCTCGTATACTTTCGTGATCCCCTCGTGCAACCCAATTTCATGCTTCCACCCAAGGTCGTGCAACTTGGATACATCCAACAATTTGCGTGGTGTTCCATCGGGCTTAGAGGTGTCAAAAGTGATTCCTCCTTCGTAGCCAACGATGTCACGAATGGTCAGGGCTAAATCTTCAATTGTAATATCCTCACCCGTTCCTGCATTTAGCAAACCGGATTCGTCATACTCTTCCATAAGAAACAGGCAAGCCTTTGCCAGGTCAGTAACATGCATGAATTCCCTCCTGGCCTTGCCCGTTCCCCAAACTTGCACTGAAGGGTCATTATTTAGCTTGGCATCATGAAATTTTCTTAATAGGGCTGGCAGCACGTGGGAATTTTGAAGGTCGAAGTTGTCGTTTGTTCCATAGAGATTAGTAGGCATAATGCTTATAAAATTACAGCCATACTGACTTCGATAAGCATCACACATTTTGATGCCCGCTATCTTGGCAATCGCGTACATCTCATTCGTAGGCTCCAGGTCTCCTGTCAACAAATATTCCTCCTTCAAAGGTTGGTCTGCAAATTTTGGGTAAATGCAGGAAGAGCCCAGGAAGAGCAACTTCCCAACGCCCGTTTTGTATGAGGCGTGGATAACATTGCACTGAATCACCAAATTGCTATATATGAATTCGCCCCGAAATTCGTTATTAGCGCGTATACCCCCCACTCTTGCAGCTGCTAAAAAAACGTACTCTGGTTTTTCCTCTGCGAAGAACTGGTTTACCAACGCCTGGTCAGCAAGGTCGAGTTCAGAAGACGTTCTAACTACTATATTGCCATACCCTTGCGATTCCAGTTCTTTGCAGATAGCACTCCCCACCATTCCTGTATGGCCTGCAACATAGATTTTAGAGTGGCTTTCCATTTATTCGTGGTAGTTGAGAACTTTGTGGCCTCCCTCTTTTAAGTATTCGTCCTTTTTGAACAAATCAAGGTCTGCATTCATCATCTCACTTACCATCTCCTGTAATGAACATTGCGCTTTCCAACCAAGCTCTTTCTCCGCTTTCGAAGCGTCTCCAATTAACATTTCAACCTCAGTTGGCCTAAAGTAGCGCTTGTCGATCTCAACCAGAACTTCACCTGATTCATCGTTGTACCCTTTCTCTTCCACACCTTCACCTTCCCATCGCACCTTAATGTCTACTTCACCGAATGCCATGTTAACAAAGTCTCGAACAGAGTGAGTTACTCCTGTCGCCAAAACAAAGTCGTCGGGCACATCGTGCTGCAATATTCTCCACATGCCTTCCACATAATCGCGAGCGTGCCCCCAATCCCTTCTGGCATCCAGATTGCCGAGATACATTTGCTTTTGTAACCCTAGCTTGATACGTGCAGCAGCACGCGTAATTTTTCGCGTTACAAAAGTTTCTCCACGGACTGGGCTTTCGTGGTTAAACAGTATTCCATTGCTGGCAAACATGCCATATGCTTCCCTGTAGTTCTTGGTAATCCAAAACGCATAAAGTTTTGCCACTGCATACGGGCTTCTGGGATAAAATGGAGTAGTCTCTGTTTGCGGTGTCTCTTGCACCTTTCCGTAAAGTTCTGAAGTTGAAGCCTGATAAAACTTTGTAGTCTCTTGCAAGCCCAAAATTCTTACCGCCTCTAGAATTCTAAGCGTACCGACGGCATCAGCGTTGGCAGTATATTCTGGAGTTTCAAAGGAAACCTGCACATGGGATTGTGCCGCAAGGTTGTAAATTTCATCTGGTTGTGTTTCCTGGACTATTCGGATAAGGTTGGTAGAATCCGTAAGGTCACCATAATGCAGTTGGAAGTTGACAATATCCTCATGCGGATCTTCATACAAATGATCAATTCTTTCGGTATTAAACATAGAGCTCCTTCGCTTTACGCCATGCACCATATAGCCTTTATCCAGGAGGAGTGTTGCTAAGTAGACACCATCTTGTCCTGTTACGCCTGTTATCAACGCTGTTTTACCCATCTAATTTAATTTTGATTCAAACTTACTAAGATTCTACCTTTCAGAAATAAAAATCAGGTCACTTCACCAGAAACCAGGGGTTTACCAAATCGGCCCGATTGTATTCAAGCTCTTCACCCGTTTCAAATACCGTTACCTGCTTACCAGCGTAATGCGCAATGGCATGTCCTGCCGCCGTATCCCATTCCATGGTTGGCGCAAACCGCGGATATTCATCTGCAACTCCCTCTGCTACAAGGCAGAGTTTAATGGCGCTCCCTGCCGACACCATCTCCACAGTATCATGTTCTTTTGCAAGTGCAGTGATATATTCATCCGTTGCATCAGACATATGAGACCTACTGCCCACCACCACATAGGTATGTTTGTCGATTGGAATCGGCAGAAGCATTGACTCGCTCATGATCTCTTCTATATCCATCGCATTGCCTGATTCCTTTGTGATATTTTCAATCTTATAGGAGCCCATTCCTTCAGCTGCGTAGTACAATACTCTTTTCACCGGAACATAAATTACTCCAAGTATCGGTTTGTTGTTTTCCACAAGGGCGATATTCACTGTAAACTCCCCGTTGCGTTTAACAAATTCCTTGGTGCCATCAAGCGGATCCACAATCCATAGTAGCCCCCAAGCCTTGCGATCCTCATAACCAACTGATCTTCCCTCTTCACTAAGTATATGGATATCCGTTTGTTTCAGAACAGACTCAATTGCTGTATTCGCTCTTTTATCCGCCAAAGTGAGTGGGGAGTTGTCCTCTTTATACTCCACTTCGAAATCATCCATACCATATACGTCAAGAATCTCCGCACCCGCATCCAGCGCTGCTATTATTCCTAGTTTAAGAAGGTATTCCAGGTCTGGTTTACTCATAATACTCTCATTTGTACATGTAAGTCAGTATAACAACGCATACGATCATATATAGTATAGTCAGTGGCAATCCAACTCTGAAAAAGTCTTTAAACGTATAGCCACCCGGGCCATATACCATCAGATTGGTTTGATAACCAATAGGTGTAATGAAACTTGCAGCGGCACCATAACAGACAACCAAAATGAACGGTTGTATATCAAATCCCATGGTTGCCGCGATTTTAATCGAAATTGGAAACAGAATGGCCACAGCCGCCTTGTTGGTAATATATGAAGACAGCAAATTGGTGATTAAAAATATACCTGCGATCAAGCCTGCAAAACCCAAGGGTTCGCCCAGCACCAATATCCCTTCAGCGAGAAATGTAGCTGCACCGGAGTTACTCATTGCCTTTCCAAATGCCAATCCAAAAGCAAGCAAAATAACCAGGTTAAAGTCAAACCCTTTGCGAATGATCGTGAAGGGGATCATGTCCATGACCAAGACAATACCCAACAATGAGAACAAGGAATAAAACAGTGGAAACACTCCAATCGCCTGAAGCACCACAGCTCCTACTATGCCTCCAATCATTATAGCCAGTTTCCACGGCTTGATATCTGTTGTCTCCTGCTCTTTAGAAATCACATAGAACGCCTGAACTTCAGCTACCCGCTTATAAAAGTCTGGCCCAATCAATGCCAGGAGAACGTCCCCGGCACGAATTTCAATTTCACCTATTTTGCCGGACAAATTCTCACGGTTTCTATGAACTGCTAAAATAGAACCGTCGTACTTCCCCCTAAAGTCTGAATCCTGAATCTTACTGCCTATCAAGCGCGAGTTATGTGAAATGACCAATTCAATAATATTCATTCCAGTATCTTTAGCTTCAGTGGGCTTAGGCAGTGACAGTCCCATAGCGGGCTTTTCCAGATCACTGATGGCACTGGTAACACCAGTAAATATCAAGCCGTCACCTGCCTGTAACACTTCATGCGGAGAAACGGGCGTAATGAGTTTATCTCCCCGTACAATCTCAACGAGAAAAAGCCCTTTCAGGTGGCGCAACTTTGCCTCCATGATACTCTTATTGATGAGAGGAGAATCTGAGTTAACTTTTGCTTCGATCAGATATTCCCGAGAGCTCTGCACAAAATCCTCCACCATGTCTTTGGTGTCGGGTAGCAATTTCTTACCAAAAAAGAGCAGATACAAAAAGCCCACAAATAGCATAGGAGCGCCAACATATATAAAATCAAAAATGTTCAACCCTTCCAGCCCGGCTTCAATCGCCATTCCATTTACAATAAGGTTGGTTGATGTCCCAACCAGGGTCATACACCCACCGAGTATTGCAGCATACGATAAGGGAATCAATAAGCGTGAAGGAGAGATACCATTCTTGTTTGACCAGCTATGCACATAAGGCATCATCATGGCTACAAGTGGTGTGTTGTTAAAAAACGCGGAGCTAATAGAAACGTAACCCATCATCCGCCATAAAAAGCTGTTAACTGAGTTGGCTCCGCTAAATATAGCATCGAACATTTTATCCACCAGGGATGAGTGCCTGATTATCTCACTCAAAATGAGCAGTATCACTATCACTGCTACCTGGTCATTAGCAAATCCACCCAAGGCTTCCTGGGGGGTGATGATCCCAGATAATGTGAGGACGACAACGGAGATAAAAAAGATCACTGGCGGCCACAGCCATTCCCGGTAAAGTGATACCAAGAGGAACAGGATTACTAATAAGACGATAATTATTTCAGCAGACATGGGTAGAATAGCCTAATTTCTAAACGACGCATCATAAAAGAATCTTGTCATTTACCAATTGGATGCCAGGTTGTTTTAGTTTCCTGAACATCAGATATGAAATATGGTGATTCTGCCGCTGCACTCGACCAATCCATCCCCTTGTAAATAATTGCCCGCTTTACGTTTGAGGTGGAATCTCTTTTAATTTTACTAATCGTTTCGGTATCGTTGTCGGAATATACAATGGCATTGACATCCATGTGCATGGTAAACTGGCTTAATAGCTCCTTTCTTCGACCGGTAAGTATGTTCACCACACCCCCAGGCACATCAGAAGAATGTATCACCTCTGAAAATGTTACCGCAGATAACGGAGCAGACTCAGCTGCCAGCACAACACAGGTATTCCCTCCTGCAATCGTCACTGCGATGACTGATACCAGTCCAAGCAATGAGCTTTTCTCGGGAGCAAGGATGGCCACGACACCCGTCGGTTCAAGGATTGTAAAATTAAAATGTGAAGAAGCCACCGGATTAACAGAGGAAAAGACTTGCTGGTATTTATCTGCCCAGCCAGCATAGTAGATCAATCGATCTATTGAGGAAGCAACCTCTGCCTGAGCCTGTTTTGGTGTTGCACCCTGAATGACCAGCTCTTCTTTAAACTGAGCGCTTCGGCCTTCCAGCATCTCTCCCAATCTGTATAGAATTTGAGATCTGTTAAATGCAGATTTTCCAGACCAACCCTTAAAAGCACCGCGTGCTGCACCCACAGCATTGCGGAAATCCTTCCTCGAAGAAAGGCATATGTTGCCCAAAAGATCGCCGTCGGCTGACTTTAGTTTATAGTATCGCCCTGATTCAGTTCTTGGGAATTTCCCCCCAATATAAATCTTGTAGGTTTTTTGGATATTGAGCCTGGACTTTGTCGTATTTGATTTGGCTTTAGGCATTCTTGATATAAACTTTAAATTTTTAAGTACGCTGACAATCCGTGTAATCCGCCTTCTCTTCCAAATCCACTCTCCTTGTAACCACCAAATGGCGATGACGGATCAAATTTATTATACGTATTGGCCCAGATGACTCCTGCCCTGAGCTTATTGGTCATATTGAAAATCTTGGCACCTTTGTCGCTCCATACACCAGCTGACAATCCATACGGTGTGTTGTTCGCTTTTTCCAGTACCTCCTCTACCGTTCTAAACGTTTGTACCGCCAGTACGGGCCCGAAAATTTCTTCCTGAGCAATGCGGTGAGATTGAGAAACATTTAAGAATAGTGTTGGCCTGCACCAGAAACCTTTTCCAGATGGAAGCTCACATGAGCTTTGATAAAACGAAGCCCCTTCTGATTTGCCAATTTTGATGTACTTGTTGATTGTGTTGAGCTGCTCCTTTGAGTTAATGGCTCCAATATCTGTGTTCTTGTCCATTGGATCACCAACAATCAACGACTCCATCCTATCCTTAAGCTTTCGTACTACTATATCCGCAACATCCTCCTGAACAAACAGCCGCGATCCAGCACAGCAAACATGGCCCTGGTTGAAATAAATTCCATTGATGATCCCCTCAACCGCCTGATCAATTGGCGCGTCATCCAATATAATATTCGCCGCCTTTCCGCCTAATTCCAGAGTTACCTTTTTGTCTGTTCCTGCAATCGCAGACTGAATGATTTTTCCAACAGCAGTGCTGCCAGTAAAAGCGATTTTATTTATGTCGGGATGATTCACGATTGCTGCACCCGTGGCTCCAGCGCCCGTGATAATGTTCACAACCCCATCAGGCAAACCCGCTTCTTGAATTACTTCTGCCAATTTCAATGAAGTAAGCGGAGTAGTCTCCGCCGACTTGATAACAACGGTATTGCCACAAGCCAGCGCCGGAGCAATTTTCCATGCCATCATCAACAGCGGAAAGTTCCATGGTATAATTTGGCCAGCTACACCCAAAGCCTGAGGCGACTTGCCAGGAAAAGCATATTCAAGCTTGTCCGCCCAGCCCGCATAATAGAAGAAATGAGCTGCTGCCAGAGGCACGTCCACATCTCTTGCTTCCCTTATCGTCTTTCCCCCGTCTAGCGTTTCGATAACGGCAAACTCCCTTGCCCGTTCTTGCATGATTCGAGCGATGCGGTAAATATATTTCCCCCGCTCCTTCGCCGGCATCCTGGACCAAACGTTATTGTAAGCTTTACGAGCTGCCTTTACCGCCTTGTCCACATCCTCTTCAGAAGCCTCAGCAACCATTGCCAGCTTTTTTTCATTGGCTGGATTGATGGTGGCGAAATACTTTCCCTTAGAAGGCCTTACAAATTTCCCATTGATGAAAAGACCATACTTGTCCTTGATCTCAATATGATCAGTACTCTCCGGCGCAGGGGAATAACTCCATCCCGAGTTGAAGTCCAGTGCCGAATCAATGGCAGCGCCATTACCCGCTGATTTCTTTTTCTTCTTTACCAGTTGTTTTGCCATGTTCGTTTAATCCAGGGAAAAATAATCCATCGATTGATAATTGCCGTATTCCTGTTTTGCCAGTTGCATCAACACATCATTTGCAAGACTACTTGCTCCAAACCTAAACCATTTTGACGTCATCCAAGCATTGCCCAACGTTTCTTTCAGCATAACCAGGTAGTGCAGCGCCAACTTAGACTTGGCAATACCCCCTGCAGGCTTCATCCCAACCATTTTGCCGGTCGCGTAGTAATAGTCGCGAATAGCCTCAAGCATTACCAGTGTTACTTGCATTGTGGCTGCTGGAGATATTTTTCCAGTTGATGTCTTGATAAAATCTGCTCCGGCGTATAGTGCAATATCACTTGCTCTTCTGATATTGTCAAGAGTGGACAACTCCCCCGTTTCCAGGATAACTTTCAGGTGAGCCTCTCCACATGCCTCTTTAACCGCTCCGATTTCGTTGAAAACGAACTTATAGTCTCCCTCGAGAAATTTCCCTCTTGAGATGACCATATCCACCTCATCAGCACCTTCTTTAACTGCGAATTTGGTGTCAGCAAGTTTTACTGACTTTGGTGCCTGACCGCTTGGAAAAGCTGTTGCTACCGCGGCAACATTGATTCCTGAGCCCTCAAGCTCTTTCTTTGCAATACGTACAAGAGAAGGATAAACACAAACCGCCGCTACTTTAGGTATCCCCTCCATGCTGTCGTGAAGATGCCTAGCCTTATAGCAAAGTTGTCTGACTTTTCCCTCAGTGTCCTTCCCTTCCAGGGTGGTTAGGTCAATCATACTGAGAATTAGACGGAGCCCAGTGTTTTTCGCCTCTGTTTTTATGCTTCGTTTGGTGAACCGGGAGACACGTTCTTCTATACCCACCTCGTCAACTCGAGGGGAATTGCGAAAATCTGGAATATCCAGTGTAAGAGTGGCGCTCATATCTGTAAAAAAGAAATCAAAGATACGAAAAATGCCCCTTTTGGTTACATCGGGGCAATATACACTAGGGGATACAGGTTCTTAGGGCCATTAATCACTATCTTTGCGTTATGACGACAAGTGACAATATCCACCCTGACTTTCAGGGAATACTTCAAAGGTCAGAAAAGGAGAAGCTGCTCAATCAGCGGGCAAAAGTACTGTGGATGACAGGGCTATCAGGCTCGGGTAAAACTACGCTTGCACAGGGGTTGGAGAAAATGATGCATCAAGAAGGGTACCTCACCCAGATATTGGATGGAGATAATATAAGAGCTGGAATTAATAATAACCTGGGGTTTTCTGATGAGGACAGAATGGAGAACATCAGGAGGATCTCAGAAATCTCAAAATTGTTCGTGGACTGCGGCATTATCGCGATCAATTGTTTTGTAAGTCCCACCATCGCAATTCGTGAACAGGCAAAATCAATCATAGGATCAGCTGATTTTATTGAGATATATGTAAACACGCCAATAGAAATTTGTGAAGAGCGGGATGTCAAAGGGCTTTATGCAAAGGCGAGAAAGGGCGAAATTCAAGATTTTACGGGGGTGAATGCGCCGTTTGAAGCTCCAACAAATGCCGACTTTGAAATCAATGCATACGGTGTTACAATTGATGAAAGCGCGAGGTCATTATTCAACTACGTTCAGCCGCTTGTCAAGGTGTAATTATTATTACTTCTGACCTTTACATAATCAGATTGGTTGTTGTATCTTTGCACCCGCTTGACTGAGCAGCAGGCTCTGAAAATTTAGGGTACAATGGTTTCCTTGTATAATTTAAATCACTTACGAGAGCTGGAGGCTGAATCTATCTACGTGATTCGCGAGGTAGCTGCCCAGTTCGAAAAGCCAGGTTTACTGTTTTCAGGCGGGAAGGACTCAATTTGTATCGCACATTTAGCAAGAAAAGCATTCTATCCGGCTCACATTCCCTTTCCTTTAGTTCATATTGACACTGGTCACAATTTTCCGGAGACGCTGGATTTTCGGGATAAACTTACCAAGGAGTACGAGGCAAATTTGATTGTAAAGAAGGTACAGGATTCCATAGACCAGGGAAGGGCAACTGAAGAAAAGGGCACAAATGCCAGTCGTAACATGTTGCAAACGGTAACTCTGCTGGATGCTATTGAAGAGCTGCAGCTCGATGCCTGCCTGGGAGGCGCAAGAAGAGATGAGGAAAAGGCGAGAGCCAAGGAGCGTTTCTTCTCACATAGGGATGAGTTCGGGCAATGGGACCCAAAAAACCAACGTCCTGAACTTTGGAACCTCTTCAATGGACGAAAGACCATGGGTGAGCATTTCAGAATATTCCCGATTAGCAACTGGACCGAAATGGACATATGGCAGTATATTTTGCTTGAGAATATTGAAATCCCTCGAATCTATTTCTCCCACAAACGAAACATCATAAAGAGAAACGGAATGCTACTGGCGGACTCTGATTACTTGAACAAGAAGGAAGGCGAAACTTCTGAGGAAATGACCGTGCGATTCAGGACCATTGGCGACATGACCTGTACAGGAGCCGTTGAGTCATCGGCATCATCAGTAACAGAAGTTATTGAAGAAGTTGCTGCAGCGAGAGAAACCGAGCGAGGAGCCAGGGCGGATGACAAGAGAACGGAAGCTGCTTTGGAAGATCGCAAAAAAGAAGGATACTTTTAATTCGATGGTCAATAACTCTGAAGGATACCTGGAAATGGAACTGCTGCGGTTTACGACTGCAGGCAGTGTTGATGATGGCAAAAGTACGCTGATCGGCAGGCTCTTGTACGACAGCAAGTCGATCTTTCGTGATCAAATGGAGGCCATTGAAAAAACCAGTAAGGCCAGAGGCGAAGAGCATGTAAACCTCGCACTTTTAACAGACGGACTCAGGGCGGAACGAGAGCAAGGAATAACCATTGATGTTGCCTATCGCTACTTTGCCACACCGAAGAGGAAATTCATCATCGCTGATACGCCGGGACATATTCAGTACACGAGGAATATGGTTACTGGAGCATCCACTGCTCATCTTGCAATCATACTCATTGATGCGAGAAAAGGCATGCTGGAACAAACGCGACGTCACTCTTTCATAGCTTCCTTATTGCAGATTCCCCACCTCATCATTTGTATAAACAAGATGGACCTGGTAAATTACGACCAGAAAGTATTTGATAAAATAAGAAAGGACTTCAGGGGGTTTGCTTCCAAGCTGGAGGTACAGGATATTCGATTTGTCCCAATCTCAGCTCTTAATGGCGACAACGTTGTTGACCGCTCAAAAAACATGGACTGGCACGAGGGTCCTACTCTTATGTATCTATTGGAGACCATCCACATAGGCAGTGACCGCAACCACGTTGATTGCCGTTTCCCGGTGCAGTCGGTAATTAGGCCTCAGTCGGCAGAACATCCTGATTATAGAGGCTATGCGGGAAGAATTGCAGGGGGTATTTATAAAACTGGTGATGAAGTCATGGTTCTGCCTTCAGGTTTTACCTCTACCATAGAAGGGATAGATCTCTACGATGAGGAGGTCAAGGAAGCATTTGCTCCTATGTCGGTGACCATTCGTTTGTCTGATGAATTAGATATTAGCAGGGGGGACATGATTGTTCGCGCTAACAATAAACCCGTAGTTGGACAGGACCTTGACATGATGGTCTGCTGGTTGTGTGAGAGAGCATTGATCCCAAACGGCAAGTATGCTATAAGGCATACCACCAAAGAAGTGCGTTGCATTATAAAAGAGGTAATGTACAAGGTTGACATTAATAACCTTCACCGGGTTGAAGACGACAAAGAGATTAAGCTGAATGACATCGCCAGAATAACGGTGAGAACTACAGCGCCTCTCTTTTATGACAGCTACCGCAGAAATAGAATTACGGGTAGCGTAATTCTGATTGACGAAGGGACCAACGAAACCGTGGGAGCTGGATTAATAATCTAATATTCTGGACCAGAACGGCGCTGCACCGATGTTTCAGCATTTATCGCAGTACGAAACGCACTGGTAGATTGTACTGAACAGATACTGGCTTCCCTCTCTGTTTTCCCGCTTTCCAATCAGGCATGGTCTTTACCACTCGGACAGCTTCTTTATCACATCCACCTCCGATACCTCGAAGAACTTTAACCTCCCCTACCTTCCCATTCTTACCAACGACAAATGTTACATAGACAATTCCAGAGATGCCACTTTCCTTGGCCATCTGCGGGTACTTGATGTTCTTTGCCAGATAATTAAGCAGATCTGATTCACCTCCACCGAATTGAGGCATCTGTTCCACAATTGTGAATATCTGATCTTCAATGATCTCCTCCTCCTCTTCAACGATTTCAATCTCCATGTCCTCGTCGATATCCATATCCTCGATCTTGAGTTCGTCTTCAAGTTCTTCTTCGTCTTCCACAATTACCAGCTCTTCCATGGAGGGCGGGGGTGGTGGCGGCTTAATCTCTCTTTCAGTTATTGGAATGATTTCCTCTTCAATATCATCCATGTCCAATTGTCCCAAATCTGCCAAAAGATTTGCATCGCATGCCTTGTAATTAATGAACATAAGTGTTATCAACAAACTAATTACCAATCCTAGGACAGTAAATATTCCCCTGAAGTTCTCGAGGTTTGACTGTGGATTCTTTTTAACCAAAGTGCTTTCATTGGAGCTTGGTTGTACGGGCCTAGTCATTAATTCCGAGTTAAAAATAGTGCTGGTCAGCGTTATACTTAATAGAATTAAGCACAGCATAATCAGACACACAATTAACAGACCCGGGCATTCTTTTAAAAGAAGAATAATTAATAGTACCCCCAATAGAACAGATAAAAGGAAGTTTCGCTTAAAGCGGTCTTTTAAAAATGCTGCTACAGATTCCATGTTCAGATAGTTTGACTGGTAAAAATAAAAATTTCCTGATTCTTTCTATCTATTAGCTTAACAGACCACAAAGATCGTTCCAGCCACAGCATATTAGCATCAGCCGCCAATTTCAGCTTTATAGGCCTCCGCCGGCAACAACCCATCTAATTCCGATACATCCGTGATACGGATCTTGACAATCCATCCATCTCCGTAAGGGTCCGAGTTAACCGACTCCGGTGCGGACTCGATCCCCTCATTGACCTCCAACACCTCTCCTCCAACAGGCATAAATAAATCAGACACCGTCTTCACTGCCTCTACACTTCCAAATACTTCCTCAGCATCCAATGTGTCTCCAACTGTCTCAACCTCCACATACACAATATCGCCGAGCTCTCCCTGAGCAAAGTCAGTTATTCCTATGAATGCAATATCTCCTTCAACTCGAACCCATTCGTGGTCCTTGGTGTACAATAAATCATCAGGCAAGTTCATGTTTCTCTGTTTTGGAATTGCTAATTGTTCTCCGGCAAATATAAGGCAATGTTTCCATATTCTGCCTCACCATTAATCAATAGATTTGGCCTTTGCAAAACACCTTATTCGTATTCAATCCGACCTTATATGCTACAGTGTTTCCCGCAACCGTAATCTCTCTGACTGCCTCATCACTTAACACATGGGTTTCTCCTTTGTAAAAGCACTGAAGAAATCCCAATTGATCAATATAGGCCAGGGTTGCCTCATCTGCATAGAACTTCACAGGGATATAATTTTCAAGGGTGTACTCCTCTCCCTGGTAATAGACTTTGAAGAATGAATTTTCGCCATAAATTACCATATCATCAATCACCTTGTAAAATTCAGGTTCGAATGAGCTAATGATATTTACTTCACCGTTAAAAAAGACTTTAAAGCTACCTGATTCGTCAACGTAAGCTACCAGGTCATCACCCATTTTATATGAGGCTGGCTGAAAAGTCTCCGCCTCATAGATTTCTCCTTTGTGAAATATGCCAAATTCCCCGCTTGAGGCATCAACGAAGGCAGCGGTATTAAGGCTCACCCTGAAGTTCAAAGGGTTATAAATTAGTTCTTCGATTCTTCCTCTGTAAAACAAATACAGTTTATCCTCACTGTCCACAAAGGCAACGTTATTGTCACCCACTCTCAGGCTTTTAGCAGGTACGGAGACCAACCCATCCGCTATAGGCGTGATGTTTCCATTGTAGTACACTTTGAGATATTTAGAAGCGCGATCCAGATATGCCACAATGCTATCACCCACCCCGTAAAAAGCCGGGTGATACACAAGACTCCTGACTTTTCCATTGTCAAACACCAAGAGCTCCTGGTCAACTTTATAAACAACCAAATTCTCAGTAACAGCGTAATTCCCAATATTGAAGCGCTCTAACTCTTTGATTTCACCGTTGAAATATATCTTGAATTTACCGAGATTATCTACGTAGGCCAGGCACTTCCCTCCAGATTTAAAGCTTTTAACAGGCTGGTATTCTCGCCGAACTGAAGCGCCATCGTCGAAGATATAGAAATGGTCCTGGTAATCAGAAAACGCTGTGAGGTTCTGTCCAAATGCGGCAGCACTTGCAAATAATAGAGCCGGAATATGAAGCCACTTCATTGCAAGGTGTTATGGGGCCAATTGGAATCTAATAGTAATTCCTGCACTTGACTGGGAGGTGTTGAACAAATTGGAAACGAAAGGCTTGGTGCCGGTTCTTTTATAGAATGCCTGAATATTGAATCGTCGGTTTATCGCATAGTCAGCTGTAACATTTATCGACAAAATTCTTTGGCCTTTGAGTGGTGTGTTGGTTTCTTCAACCAACTTTCTTACAATCGTTGTGTTGGAGCGAATGGAAAAATCGGCTTTGACGTTGAGATCACTCTTAAGCTCTTTTGGTTTACCCTTTGATTGAATAGGAATCTTTACATCTTTCAATCGATATCCAGCGCCGATAATCAGTTCATTGCCCTTCACTTCGGTTAACTGATTATTGGTAAATGACATGGTCAGGTTACGTGTCTTTTTAATTTCAAATCGAGTTATTAGGCTGTTTTTCCAGGTCATATCCACTTTGATGAGCGGACTCAACTGTTCTGAAATAACCATCTGATTGATTGCGTATTTCGAAAGGTAGTTCCCATTTATATCTGTGGCCTCCGTATAGCCCTCGTTATTTGGGTCATCATATAAGAGATTTGTTTCATAAGAGGAAATACTGAACGTACAGCGGTATCCATGTCCAACCGTTACCCGCTTGAAGCGTTTATTGAACCAGGGAATTTGCGTTAACCCATCGTAAGTAACCCTCCAGTTTGGCTTGGGGACCTTCATAAAAGGATCGAACAATACAGTGGATGAGCTAACTCCACCATACGCTTCCAAAAATGCTGGGATCAATACTTCTTGTGAAGTATTCCCAAACCCCTGGATAGGGTTACTCGCGCTTGGGTTTCTTTGTGAATATTCATCTGCCAACTCTTGCGATACGCCCGCCCGATCATTGCCAAACGCTTCAAAAATCTTGGAGATGTGCGCATCGTTGTCGGTTGCGAATGCGCTGCCTAAACTAAAAAATGAGATTGTGTAATTACCAGATTCCCTAGGGCTAAGGTGAACATATTGCCCAACCCCACTTGTGTCCCTAAATACCTCCGTGTAGTTCCTGGTGTAGTTTCGCGTTCCGGTAATGTCCAATCTCAGCCCCGGTAATAATTCAACCGTCGCCTTAATATTGAGGTTTCTGGTGTTGGATTGCATAAAGCTATTGAACTGACTGGGTGAGCTGGTAATCCAATCCAAATCTGCTCTGGAATCCAGCCAATCCTCTCTATCGCGCTTTATTTCTTCATCCGTCTTGTTGTCTATGAGGAACGAGTGTCCAGGCTGCCATCCAAAGAGGAAGTCATAACCTGGAGCCTGCACATCAAAATTCTGTCCGATGACTTTTGAAGTCGGTAGATAACCAGGTAAGGTTGAGCCGTTGTTTTCCGTATAAGTTATCGATACTTTCCTTACAGACATGGCGGTTCGGGCCGTAAGCTCCAGTAATTTTTCTCCGTCAAGTCCTCGCTTTTTCCTGGCTTGAATTACAATTCGCGCGTTTTTCAAATCGTTTTTCAGTTCATACGTAATCTTGTTTTTGCTTTCAATAAATATTTTCCCCTGTATTTTCTTTCCTTTTGAATCAAAAACCTCAACACTGGTTATATCCTTTGTTTCCAAATTGTGGAAGAACTTTTTGGGTTTGCGGGCCTTGAATGTCAGGTTATCCTTTTCATATTGCACAGTCTTGTATTCCGGTGCCCTGGGTTTGTTGCCACGGCGTTTCCCATATTTCTTGTTGATCTTTTTCAGGTATTTTACTTTGTTGTAAAGGGTTACCATATTTGCCTGCCCGTTGATTGACTTGGTATTCGAGTTTTTTATGGTGTGGCCGATATAAACGTCATTTGCATCCTGGAAACCTAAAGGCGACCCAATCCAATCAAATGTCGCACCATATCTGGTTGTAGCCGACAGCCAATTGGTAAGCGGTATCTTGCTCAAAGGCACTGTGAAACTGGCATTGGCAGCATGCCTGTAATTCGTATTTCGCCCAAAATTGTAAAGGTTAGTTTTGATGGAGTCCTTCTTCTCATCGGTGTCAATTCGACCTGGTGGCTCATCGACTATGGCCCTATTTGTAGCTTTGAAGTCAAATTTCAGCGCTCTAGACAAATCGTACTTCAGGTTATAATCCCGATTCCATAAAAACGTTTTGGCAAATACGGGGTCAATAATCAAATCATAACCTGAAGTGTTTCTGGGTTTTGCCTCGCTAAAGGACCGGTTGAGGTCTGTTCTAAATGAAAGCCTCGATGGCATCAGGTAAAAGTTGAAGTCCTTTACGATGCGCAAGTACTTATTCTTTCGCAGCACTTTCGCCTTCCCAAATGGCTTGAAATTCTTAGGCTTATTACTGAAATTATAGTTCAACGCTCCCCGGTGCGTGTAAGCATCGTCATATTCAGTCTCGATATCCTGGTGGGAGTCTTCCGTATATGCATAAGTCAGTGCAATATTTTCGATATCGTATATGTGTGGTTTTTTGGATCCTTTCCCCCTTGATTTTTGGACATTGGTAAAGTTCAAGCTCTTTCTCTTCGTGTAATCCCTCACCACTTTCTTTAACGAGTCTTGCTTTGAAGGATCATAGCTTTCAAGCGCGTCTTTCATTAAAATATCCCTGTCCAAAGGATTGTACTGAGGCTTCTTGACTTGCTCAGAGATCCCTACGTACATGGGTATTTTTATCCCTACTTTGTCAGGAATAAATCTACCCAGCTGCACCGTTGAAGAGAGATCATAGGCCAGCGAGGTTTCTCTGTCCCGTTCAGCAACCTTCTTATCAATACTGCCAAATCCGGGTGTTCTCACATTACCGGACAGGTTCATGATCGCAAAATTCGCCATTTTCGCAGTGATCCTGGTATTGGCTGCCCAGCCTGCATTCTCATCGAAATCAGATAATCGCAACTCGTTGACCCATATTTCAGCGCATTTATCCTGTCCATCATCCGAACTTCCTGCTGACAGTTTCTTCGGGTTTCTCACGCCAATCATGATGGTTTTAAGGCGGCTTAGGTCGGGATTGCCTTTCACATATATCAAGTTGGCGCCATCAGGAGTTCCGTTTTCTGGAAATTTTACCGCTACGGGCCAGTTGGCTTCATTTCGATCGCGTTTCACCTTATGCAATACAGAGAATTCAAAATCAAAGTGATTTGCTTCTGGCCATATAGCGTCCGGGTCCTCTTTTGTAGTTCCCCATGGTGTAAGGGTTAATGGGATTTCGTATTCATAATAATTTTCCGTGAAATCGCTTCCCAGCCGTATGAATACTCGCAGATCCCCATTCTTGGTTAAGCTCTCACCTGAGGCGTCCTCAGCGTGAATAAACATCTTCAACTTCTTGTAAGATCGGAAGTCAAAGTCAACAACTTTATACGCCGCACGGGAATGCCCATCCTCCAACCCACATACCTTCATGGATAAAGATTGCTCATTCAGAGCGCGCTGATTTTGGTCAGTGAAGTCCAGTTCTCTAATGATCCCTGGAGGTATTACATAATTGACGGGATACCTGGTTCCATTTTCTTCAATATTCACAACTGAAACATCAAATGTCGTTTCGTCAAAGTCATCATCCATAACCAAGTCTCCATCATCAAGACAGTCGTTCTGGTCGGTGCATTCAAACTTCCTCCACTCGCTTCTTACGAGTCCAAACTTGGCGAATCGACAAATTACTGAATCAGTGAAGCCGTGATAGAACATCCTCACAAATCGAATGGACTTAAAATCCTGAATGGTTCCAATTGTTCTTTCAGGCTTATGCACCGGAATCTTGAACTGGTACCACTTTACATCTATGGTGGAACCATCATCTCTCTTCCCACTTCCTACAACGATATCTGTGATGTGATTTTTTCCCACCTCATCCATGTCCTGAGGACGCAGACTTACGCGGTATTGATAATAGCTCTCCTTTTCTGCAAGTGTATTGTCACGGTTAATGTCTTCCTTATTGGGAAGGGTGGTGGCGGATGTAGGATAGTCTTCTGGTGACGTTTCTGTCGTAGTAGAATTACCCTCTAAGCCGTTATAGTAGTGGTACCTATCCAGAATATTCTTCTTGGCATCGTCATACTTCTTTCCTCGGAAATAGTTGTACTTGTCTGATGAAGGGTCAGATACAAGTGAATCATATGCTGCCGAATTAAGTGTCGGCTGAAGTGCAGTTAGAAAGTCATTAAAATAGGTGGCTTCGTCCACATCGTTCAGCCCATCCAGTCCGATGTCTTGATAACTTCTTGAGCCCGGGTCATTAGAGAATGCATCGACAATATTTTGGCTTTGTGAAGGAACGCGGCCCCATGCCGTCTCATCCACCAGGCCTGTTGTATCCTGAGTAGAGGGCAGGCCATTTTCAAAACTCTTTCGACCGTCTTTCAGAACATCCTCAGATACGCTTCCTAAATTGAAGTATAGATCTCCACCCGTTTTATTCTCAAACCCCTGGCTGTTGTGGAATGGATCCATCATCCAGAATTCAATGAATTCAATATTGGTCGCTTCAAAGTCGTTCGTAGTGATAGACCTCATAATTCCGCCCCAGCGATCTTCAGGATTGGCAAATGTGCCATCAGCATTTACATTTTCTGTATCGTAATTATATGGGCCCCGCTCATTGGGATAGTATGCCATGTCAAATACAGCCAGATTGGGAAGCTGTCCAGCAGGCCTGGTTTTGCTGGGAAACAACTCCGTCTCCAATACCTCACGCATATAATCATTGGATTGCATCGGCGCATCCTTGATATAATCAGGGGTAAGGCTATTGTCCCTTGCGAAGAGAGGATCAATTACATACCATGCAAGTCGTGCTCTATTATACCCGTAGACCAAACTATCTGTATAGGCTGCCTCAGGGAACAATACAGAACCACCTGCATCAGCAGCACCGAGCGGTGTTGAAGCCAGCACCCATGAGGAGATTGATTTTAGATCAATTGTTGAACGGCTTCCTTCAAAGTCATCGATATAGGAAATACCTTCTTTAGTTACTGCTCTTGAGTGCCCGGGAATTAAATTCGCAAATTCCCCGTTAATAGTCAGGGATGAAGGGGCTTTCGTAGAAATCAGCGGTAACGCATCTACCATCTTAGTAAGGAAAGGCACCTGGGTACGATAATCAGCGTCCATTCCCCAGATTGTATTGGAAATCGGCTCATCTCCAATATTGATTTTTTGCGTAATTGGCCGCTCGGTCAAATGCAGAATCGTACCGCCTACATTGAAGTCTTTAGAGAGTTTATAATCAAACCGGGATCCTATCAAAGTCTTCGACTGTATGGCAAACAGAGTATTGCTCTCAAATGAGATTTTGATTGGAGTTCCGGAGTTCAAGATTCCCTCGTTAATGATCTTCACCCTACCCAATGCATAGTCGATAGTATAGTCGACATTCTCGGTGAGCTTGTTTCCGCCAGCCGTTACCGTGACTGAGCCCTGAGGAATATTCATCGCGTTCAGCGAAATCTCAGAGCTTGACGACGATTGGTACTGCCCCATCAGGCTAAAACGATTTTTATCGGGATGCTCCTGTTGCGCGTCATTCCGTGTCATTTCGTACAGCTCCTTGTAGGTGTATTTATTTGCAATTACGGTTAGATTGTCATCCTTATTGCCATCCTTCTCTCCTGTGATCTTATCCTCCAGGTATTGTCCAAAAGGCTCTAGCACGGGGAAGTAAACGCGCCCATTGGAGGTGTTGATAGTAACGCCATTGATGAAGTCAAATCGCCCGTCTGGCTGTGGGTCAAGATTATAGTTTAGCTTATCCAGGTTGAATACCTTCAGCAGCGGAATCCCTTGAACATAGTCCGGGTGGCCCTCCTTTAAGTAGTTGGCCGGAGTACCTACTTCAGGATCTTGATACATGATATTCAGCTCAAAACCCTGTTGCTGTACATTGTAACTTCCAATGCTATAAATATTCTTCATCATCAGGTCCCACGTAGGTAGCCCTGTATTGATCTCCGTACTTTTCAGCAGCTTGACGATCAAGGTCGTATCGCCTGCTATTCCGTCATTGGTAAATTCTCCTACCTGGTATGTCTCCCCGTTAAATGTGTATTGAAAGGCAACAGCCAGCACTTCATCATTTGCTAATGCTGAGTTTAGCGAGATAAAACCAAGAAGGGGATTGTACTTGAACTCAGAATTAGAGAGCATCCTGGCACTTTCAATCTTTTCATAATCCTTAGCCGGCACCAGGGGTGTCAGCTGCATTGTAGAATTCACCTGGTTTATATCTCTAATTGCAGCGTAGTTGGTAAGCAGCTCACTGAGCAGGTTGTTTGATCCTGAGTCAGGAGCATACGGTGACGCCGCTGGATATTGTGCCGAGAAGTTTGGGTTTGCCAGAATGAACCCGGTATCATCGTGATAGCCCGTCTCTTGTTCTCCCAGCGCCATGAAGGCCACTATGTTTCTTGTATTTTTCGTTTGTCCCAATCTGCTGGTAACCCAAACCTGAACCTTGGTGATATTAACTCCCGAATTAATCAGCGGCAAGTTCTCAAGCGCTGTTTCATAGTTGTCCTTGAAATACTCGGCAAGAAAGTAGTGTTTATTGTCTTCGTATTGATCAGCTTTGATAATGAACTCACTGGTCTGCGCCCCACCCTTTACATCAATCTCCGATTTCTTCCCCTTTTCCTGAGAGAAGACACTTGTTACCATCAGCTTACCAAACTGCATCTGTGTCTTGATGCCAAACAGGGTTTGGCTACCTGTTATGAGTGACCCCGAAAGCGGCAGACTTACATTTCCTGCCTCTATCTTTTTGATGATCTCATCCTCATCTCCTGAATATTCCAGCTTCATTTTATTCTCAAAATCAAAAGTGGCTTCAGTATTATAATTCGTAGTCAACTGCAGTTTGTCACCAATTGATCCGGTAACACTCATTTGAATTTTCTCTTCAAAATCAAACGTTGTGGTCTTCCTGGTCTTCTCCGGCAGTGCTGGGTTGTCAGTCTTGTTTGTCTTGATAGCAAATGTCAGTTCCGCAGAACCTTGCGGCCTGATATCCACCGCTCCTGAGAACCCTTTTAAACCAAACTTATCCAACACTGTTGGAGCGGATCCTCTTTCCAATTCAAAACTTTCTGCCTTCGCCTTCTGATACCAATATTCATTCAGCGCTTTGTCCATGTCATATTCCTTGTATTCCTCAAAGGTCATATACGAAGGGTTTCTGTAGTCTTCATCTCCGATGGTTTGTGTAATGTTATATTGCCCGGTTTCCGGATCGTACTCAATATTGGATTCAATGTTTGAAGGATTATTCAAGTACATCAGGTTATCCTCGCCCATTCCTCCCATATTAGAATTATCTTCAAAAGGATAGTAGAGGAAGAGTGAAGAATCACCGTCACCGGAGGATTCTGAGGCTGTTGAATCATCTCCTCCAATGCCTGTCGATGTAGTATCGTCAGGGGTTGGATCTTGGGCAAACACATGTTGCTGCCCTGCGGTAACAAGGCATAGAATAGCAACTACAGTTAGGGATATGTCCCGAATCCGCTCCAAAGGTTTCTCAAATAAAAAATGGATTCACAAAACCCAAAAACAAAGGGTTGGCTACAGGAGCTAAAGTAAGGTGGTAATTTTAGAACTAGAGGACACTTAATGACTCTTTAACCAGTTGCTCAACCGAGAGCTCAGTCCCCTCTGACTTCAATACTTTACTTATTGCTTTTGCTGCAGCACTTTTTGCAAATCCCAGCATTTGTAAAGCAGATAACGCGTCCTCATATGATTTATTGCTCAAGTGTTCATCAGAAGTCCCTTCTTGTCCCTCAACCAGTCCTTCCTTGGTGAGTTTGTCCTGCAGGTCTATGATTATCCGTTGCGCTGTTTTCCCGCCAATACCCTTTACAGTTTGCATCACAGCGGCATTCCCAGAGATAATGGTGCTGTACACCTGTTGGGGTTCCATGGAAGACAAGACCATTCGAGCTGTACTGGGCCCAACCCCTGAAACGGAAATCAGATGGCGAAATAAGTTCCTTTCGGGCACATCTACAAACCCATATAATGTGTGCGAGTCTTCTTTTACACTCAAGTGTGTATAGAGCATACAGGCCTCATCGTCAGGCAGGTTGGCATAGGTATGCAAGGAGATATTGATAAAATATCCCACTCCATTGCACTCTATAACAACGTAAGCTGGGTTCTTCTCCACTAGCCTTCCCCTGACGTGTGTGATCATATCGAGAATTATCTATTCTTTCGCTGTGCGTCAATTACGCCAATGGTAACCATATTTACAATTTCTGGCACGCTGCTTCCCATCTGCAGGATATGTACCGCCTTTTTCATGCCCAATAGAATCGGCCCAATAGCTTCTGCACCTCCCATTTCCTGCATCAATTTATACGCAATATTACCTGAAGTAAGATTGGGGAATATCAGTGTATTCACAGATTTGTCTGCCAGTTCCGTGAAGGGAAACTGCTCCTTCATCAATCGTTTGTTAAGTGCAAAATTAGCCTGTACCTCTCCATCGATAATAAGTCCGGGATATTGCTTTTGCATAATCTCCACAGCAGCTCGAACCTTCTCCACTTCCTCTCCTTCCGCTGAGCCAAAATTAGAGTAGGATAACATGGCTATTCTGGGTTGCAAATTGAATTGCTTTACAGTCTCCGCTGTAAGGATCGTTATATCAACAAGATCCTGAACCGATGGATTCACTGTTACGGTTGTATCTGCAAAGAAGAAGGGTCCTCGCTTGGTGATGATAATGTACATTCCTGCAATTCTCCGAACACCCTCTGCTACACCTATAACCTGAAGAGCTGGTCGAATAGTATCTGGGTATTTTCTAGTCAAGCCAGAGATAAGCACGTCTGCTGCGCCCGTGTCAACCATTGATGCACCAAAATAATTTCTCTCTTGCATGAGTTTTCGTGACTCATAAAGTGTAAGTCCGCGGCGCCTTCTCTTGTCATAAAAATTGTCTCCAAATCGATGCCTGGTTTTCTGTTCAGCCTTACTCCGCGGATCAATAATCGGAATACCCTTGAGGTCCAAATTGTTGTCCTTGATCATCGCGGTTATCTTCTCAACATTGCCCAAAAGAATTGGTTTGGCTATCCCCTCATCATTGACAATTTGAGCTGCCTTTAAAATTTTATAACTGTCAGCTTCTGCAAACACGACCCGTTTAATGTTTTGCTTCGCCTTGCTGGTAATTACGCGAATCAGTTTATTGTCCAATCCCAAACGCTCAATCAACTCCTGTTTGTATGCTGCCCAGTCTGTGATTGTGTACTGCGATACCTTCGACTTTATAGCCGCCTTAGCCACTGCTGGAGCAACCCAGGTAATTAGCCTGGGGTCGAGGGGCTTTGGAATAATGTATTCCGGGCCGAATGTCATATTCTTGGTGTCATATGCTGAATTGACAATTTCGGGAACGGGCTCACGTGCTAGTTCTGCGATTGCGTTCACAGCAGCTAGCTTCATCTCTTCATTAATACCTGTTGCACGTACGTCCAGTGCTCCTCTAAATATGAATGGAAATCCGAGGACATTGTTCACCTGATTTGGATGATCGGACCTGCCCGTTGCAAAAATGAGATCGGATCGTGCGCTCATGGCATCCTCATAAGTTATTTCAGGATCGGGATTGGCACAGGCAAAAACTATTGGGTTCCTGGCCATCGACTTCACCATAGCTATTGTAACAACATCTGCAACAGACAGCCCCAAAAACACGTCAGCCCCTTTTAAAGCCTCTTTAAGTGTACTCGCTTTTTTTGAAGTGGCAAATTGCTTCTTGTGTTCACTCAGACCCTTCCTGCTCTTTTGAATTACTCCAGAACTGTCAACCATTAGAATATTGTCTTTTTTAGCCCCCAGCGACACATATAGCTGGGCGCAGGAAATAGCAGAAGCTCCTGCTCCGTTTACAACTATCTTCACCTTTTCAATTTTCTTTTTGCAGATTGAAAGTGCATTGATTAATGCTGCGCTGGTAATTATCGCTGTGCCGTGCTGATCGTCGTGCATAACAGGAATCGGCAGTTCCTTCTTGAGCCGCTTTTCTATCTCGAAGCACTCAGGAGCTTTGATATCCTCCAAGTTAATGCCTCCAAATGTCGGCGATATGGCCTTCACCGTATTGACGAACTCATCGACGCTGGATGAATCTACCTCAATGTCGAACACGTCGATATCGGCAAATATCTTGAATAAAAGGCCTTTCCCTTCCATTACCGGTTTGGAAGCTACCGCTCCTATATTCCCTAAACCCAACACGGCTGTTCCATCAGAAACTACCGCTACCAAGTTCCCCTTTGCAGTGTACTTATATGCATCCTGTGGGTTTTTCTCAATCGCCAAACAGGGTTCTGCAACACCAGGAGAATATGCCAATGACAGATCTCTCTGCGAGCTATGCCTCTTGGTTGGGACAACTTCAATCTTTCCCGGCTTTCCTTGCGAGTGATAATCTAATGCCTCCTGTTTTCTAATTTTCATAAGCAACCTGAGTTCAGGTTAATGACGTGAATAGAATAAAATCTGCGAATTGCGAATATATGCGAATATACGAATGAGCCATCTATTTCAATCTTATTGGTCTCAAAATTTTCGTAACATTACGGCACTCTAGGTCATTAGGCATGAAGAACATTGTTGTATTCACTGGAGCAGGAACTAGTGCGGAAAGCGGGTTGGGGACTTTTCGCGACAGTGGCGGATTATGGGAAAAATACGATGTCTATGAAATCGCAACGCCTGAAGCCTGGCGCACCAATCCCAATCTTGTTCAAGAATTTTACAACGAGCGCCGAAAGCAGGTTTTGGCAGCAAAGCCCAATGCTGCACACATTGCCGTAGCCAAACTCGAGGAGCAATACGACGTGACTGTGATCACTCAAAATGTTGACGACCTACACGAGCGAGCGGGATCTTCAAATGTGGTCCATCTGCATGGAGAAATCATCAAGTCTCAAAGTTCACTTGACCCTAGTTTAGTTTACGATATAGAGGGTTGGGAGTTGAAAGATGGCGACAAGTGCGAAAAGGGAAGTCAGTTAAGGCCGCACGTAGTTTGGTTTGGAGAACCTGTTCCAATGATGGAACAGGCGAGCCTCATTGTTGAAATGGCCGACATCTTTCTTGTGGTGGGGACATCTCTTAATGTGTATCCCGCTGCTGGATTAATTGATGTTGTCGACCCCGCCGTACCTAAATATGTAATCGATCCTAAAGAGGTTAGTGTTTCAGGAATCGATAACGTAACCGTGTATAAAGAAAAAGCCAGCATCGGTGTCCCAATGCTGGCTGAAAAACTCTTGAGCGGGTCTCTTTAGTGATTGACCACCAACCGCTTTGTTGCGTATACTTTATTGTCAACAATCATCGTACAGAAATACATGCCGTTGTTGAACTGTCCAACAGGAATTATCACCTGCCCCACTGTACCCTTCAAATCCGAACGGTACACCGCACTACCAAGCATATTTCGCACTACCAGCTGCCCGACATTCACATTCTGCATTAACGAATAACTCAAGGCAGTCGCACTTTTGGCTGGATTTGGATGAATGCCTAGAATTTCATTTCGGCCGGTATTACCTATAAATTCAATGCCTACAACAGGATTTATCGCAATAATGCCGTACACAGAATCTAATGGGCTGTTTTCATTGAAAGTAAGGGTTAAACATGCTGAATCTGATGGGGTTCCATCAACATAGAAACAATAAGTAATAGTGCTATTCCCCGTTCCTGTTCGCGGCTCATAAGCTCCATAGAAGAATTTATTCGTGTCTCCAGGTGCAATAGGTAAGGTGCCAACCGAAATATTGACCAATGTATCGTAACATGCATCCCAGCAGAAATAATTATACGAACCAGCAGCCTGTACTCCTTCAAATCGTTCACACTTTACGGCGATAGACGCTGGCCCCGTGTTCCCAACCCAAACCTGTCCATGTCTCTCCGTTTTGCTTGCACTCTGCGTGAAACCGGGAGCTGCAGCACAGGAGATCAATATAAATAATGATAGTATTCTTTTCATAACCCAATCATTTATTTGGTTTAGAGTAAAATTAGCATTTAATGTTACAGGGCCTGCACTTCTACGAGAAAGCCTCAAAAAAGATTCACTCTGCAGCACAATTTCCGCAACCTTCCATAATAATGAAATATAATGCGGGAAAGCAACAAACATACACATTATTTATTATTTAAGCAAATACTTAAATACTTATTTTTTTAAGAGGCGTTCTCTTAATGAGATGGTCTTAAACAAAAAAATTAGTTCCCATCAGGAGATTCCCTATTATTGTATGTTAAATCCAAATTTATCGGGATTTATGGTCATATTTCCTTCTTTTTTTATTATTTTCGCAAATGCTTAAATACATTAAATACAATCGTCAAACAAAATAATCCCTGTCATGAAAAAATCCACCTTCATTTTAGCATTTTTCGCCTTATTTTTTCAAGTTTATACAGCACAAGGACAAGCCGTTAAATACGTGTTATTTGAACACTTCACACAAGCGAGTTGCGGCCCATGTGCAGATCAAAATCCGGCTTTTCAAGATGGTATTCTAGCGAACAATGTGGGTACTGTTCATCACATAGCCCATCACACCAGTTGGCCAGGAGTAGACCCAATGAATGCCTATAACCCGACGGATGTTGCAGACCGCGTTACTTATTATGGTGTATCTGGGGTGCCCACCATGCAGATGCTTGGAAAGAAGTGGACGGGGCAACCCGGCGGTGTAACGCAAGCAATGGTGAATACGGAAGTTGCGGCAGGCAGCCCAATAAAAATAGATGTATCTGAAACATCAGACGGCACTGATCGCTCTGTGAGAATAGCCGTACATTCCATGGGAACATCTCCCGCCGGCACGTTTGTGTTGCGTACTGCAATAGTAGAAAGTGATATTTCTTATTCTTCACCTCCTGGAAATAATGGGGAGACAGACTTCCCCAACGTGCTGCGTAAAATGGTGCCAACTGCTGCAGGAGATGCAATTACCCTTGCGTCTGTCGGTGATTCGGTAATTTTCAATTACACATATACGCTGGACCAATCTATATGGGACACATCTAAGATATATGTGATCGCGTTTGTGCAAGAAGAAACAACGGGTGAGGTAATCAATTCGGGATCGACAAATGATCCTAAATGGGGGATATCGGCTTCTGGGAGTACATTCAGTCAGGGGAGTACAGGAAGTCCTTCCACCTTTGCGGTATCTTTATTCAATATGGATAATGCGAGTGGGAATTTTAGAATCCATTTCACTAAAGACCAACCAACAGGGTGGTCAGCGAGTTATACCTTTCAGTCATCCACATACACTGCTGATTCCATTGACGTGACTATTGCGGCTAATTCAGCAGAGGATTTAAACTTCAACATTACTCCAGGTAGCCTTTCCGGAATTGGTGATTATGAAGCTGTGGTAACTTCATTGGATGATCCATCCATTGCTCCCAAAGTGTTCAGTTTTCATTTAATGGCAGGCGTTAACGACCTGATCGTGAACAATGCAGCCGGACTTGGTGATGGCAGTGGTGGTGATGCATCTACATGGGAGTCAAGCTATGAAGACGGACTCATCTACGCTGGCAGTACAAATTATGGTATCACAGATCACCTGGTATTGACTGAGGCATTTAAGGAGAATGCCCTGAACAATGTGGTGAATATATACCTGAACATTGGATGGACCTTTCCAACGTTCAATGATGAGACCATCCAAAACCTATCGACGTTCCTGGACCAAGGCGGCAGGCTACTTATTGCCGGGCAGGATATCGGATGGTTCGTATGGGAAGGAGATGGTACTGCAGCACAGCAGGCTTTCTTCACCAATTATATGGGCGCTAACTATCTCAATGATTTGGCACCTGCTCCCAATGATACAGCAACTTTTAATACCAATGATGCTATCTTTGGAACTACTGGCAATTCGGACATTCTCAACTACTATGGAGGCACTTACTACTTCCCTGAGCAAATTACACCTGTTACTGGTGCCGAAGCCATTTACTTTTATAATGGTGACACCAATAATATTGGAGGCGTCAGGCACGAAAGCGGAGCATTTAAAGTAGTGTATCTCGGCGTTGGGCTGGAAATGCTTGGTGAGGCGAGCGTAAAGAACGAGATTATGAAGACCGCCCATGATTGGTTCTGGGATGGTGTAGTATTACCTGGCGTACCTGAATTGCTATCATCCACGCCAACCATGAAGGTTTATCCAAACCCTTTTAGCTATGCAACTAACGTGATGATCAACCTGAAAGAATCGGCTAATGTAAGTCTGTCATTATATGATATTAGAGGCCATCTGGTTTATTCAAGTGAGCGAGGATTGCTTAACAAGGGCGTGCACGTTGAGGAAATTGACGCATCAGCCCTATCCGGGGGCATTTATTTTCTTCAGCTCTCTACACCGAATTCGGTGGTCAATCAAAAGCTCATTATTAATAAATAATCCAGGTTTAGTCAATTTTTATTTAAGTATTTGCTTAAATACGAAATTAATTTATATCTTTGAAGCCTAAACTAATTTTAATCAACACCTATTACGACATGAAAAAAATTACTCTATCAATGCTGGCGGCGGGTCTGTTTTTGACAGGCATCAGTTTTGCACAAACAACTGTTCTTTCAGAGGATTTTGAAAGTGTTGCGGTCCCAGCTCTTCCTGCTGGATGGACTACAACAACAACAGGCACAGATGCTGGCTTTACAACTGGAACGGATGTACAGGCAAATTCTGCGGGTTATTGGCCAGTACCTACTCACGGAACATTCGCCATGACCAATGATGATGCATGTAATTGTGACAAATCAGGTGATTACCTGATTTTACCAGCCGTTGACCTCACAGGATTGGTCGGTGTACGATTATCATTTAATTATTTGGATGATCGGACGTACGGAGGAACTGGTGGTTCCGTTGAACTAAACATTAACAGTGGCGGTTGGAACAGCATCTCGACTTTGGATGCAACCACTATCGATGCGTGGGAAGGCGCAAACATCGCACTTACAGGGACCGACGGTGCCGCCAGTGTGGAAATCAGAATCAAATTTGATGATGGTGCCGCATGGGGAACAGGAATCGCGGTTGATGATGTATGGGTTTACGTGCCAGCTGATAAAGATGCAGGCGTAAGCTCCACTACTGTGGGACCTTATGCTATGCTCACCAGCGGTGCGCAGAGTGTTACAGGAGTAATAACAAATTATGGCACAGAAACACTTACCAGTGTGGATGTTTCATGGAGTGTTGATGGTGGACCTACGACTACTCAGTCGCTTACGGGATTGAGTATCACGACAATGGACACATACGCATTTACACATTCTGACACATGGACCCCTCCAGCAATCGGGACTTATACTTTAACTACTTCGACCTCCAATCCTAATGGAGGCACCGATCTGGTAACATCAAATGATTCGTATGATGAAACCGTCGTTGTGGTGGACCAGTATATTACTCGTCTTCCTCTATTTGAGAATTTTACCAGTTCAACGTGTCCGCCTTGTGTGCCTGCTAACGCTACCATGCTCGGTTTACTGGGCAAGGATCCAGATGCTGGTACCAATGCAGATAAATGGGCGGTGGTTAAGTACCAAATGAGCTGGCCAGGAAATGGAGACCCGTACTATACGGACGAAGGTGGTACAAGAAGGTCTTATTATGGTGTTAGCTCAGTTCCGAATCTCTGGATAGATGGAGGCTGGGGTGAGAATGGCAACAGTTTGACACAAGCTATTATTGATCAATATGCTGCCGAACCTGCATTCCTGGACATTACTGCCACCTATGTGGTAACCGGCCAAACGGTTGATATTGATGTTCTACATATGGCTATTGTTGAGAATGAGACTTACCAGAACATAGCGAGCAATGGTGAGACTGAGTTCCAGTTCGTTATGAAGAAGATGGTTCCGGATGCTGGTGGCACAGCAGTAGGGCCATTCACCAACGGAACTACAGTAACAATCAGCGATTCATACACCTTTAACGGATCATTTGTACTCCCTCCTGACGCAACAGCACCGATAGATCACTCTGTTGCACATACAGTTGAAGAGTTCAGTGATCTGAGCGTAGTGGTATGGGTACAGGATGTAACTACGAAGGAGATTCAGCAAGCAGCATGGGGAGGTGCTCCAGTTGGCATTGAGACAGTTGCTGAAGGAATAGCCAGACTACGTGTTTACCCTAATCCTTTCAACCAGAATGCAACAATTGAATTCTCTTTGGAGAAAAAAGATCAAGTTTCTGTTGAGGTACTGAATGTACTTGGAAACCTGGTGTATTCTGAAGATCATGGCACCCTTGGCAGTGGAAGTCACAAGGTTCAGATTTCCGGAGAGAGTTTAGTTCCAGGCATCTACTTTGTGAAGATCCAAATTGGTGAAAGCTCAATTATTAGGAAGGTTATTCACAACTAACGTTAAAGTCGAGATCACGCATAAATTTGATCTTTAGGGCGTAGTATTCTGGTGGCATTAATTTCGTTTACCTAAAATTCATCCCTCATTGGTGAATGAACGGCTAATTAGTATCAACAACTTGAAGATATGAAAAGAACTACCCTAGTATCTCTGGTCCTGTGCCTGGCAATGTGTTTTTCAGGCTTTTCTCAAACCGGGTTTTCAGAAGACTTTGAGACCGTATCGGGGGAGGATGTCGGGGTGAGCGAAATAACCATGAGTAACTTTGCAATGTTGAGTAGCGGTGCTCAAACAATTACCGGTGTAATTTCCAATTACGGAGGAGACATGATAACTTCAGTGGATGTAAGCTGGAACATTGATGGAGGAACGACAAGCACGGAAACAATAACGGGACTGAGCATTCCAGGATTGGGATCTTATAACTTTACGCTCTCTGATACCTGGACACCAACTGACACCGGTTCACATGTACTTGAAGTTTCTACGTCCAATCCAAATGGAAATCCGGATGCCGACCCGAGCAATGATGTGTCCTCCACGACAATCGCTATTGTAACCCAGTTTGTAACTCGTCTTCCTCTATACGAGAATTTCACTAGTTCTACCTGTCCTCCTTGCGTACCAGCGAATGCTACCATGCTCGGATTATTCGGGAATGATCCTTCTACAGGTCCGAATGTCGATAAATGGTCGCTGGTCAAATACCAAATGAGTTGGCCCGGAAATGGGGATCCATACTATACCTCGGAAGGAAATTCTAGAAGAAATTACTACAATATTAACTCCGTACCAAGGGTGGAAATCGACGGCGAATGGGATCTTAATGGCAATGATTTAACTCAGTCTGTCATTGATCAATATGCCGTTAGGCCTTCGTTCCTGGATGTTAGCGCTACATACAGTCTTTCGGGTCAAACAATTTCTGTTGATGTTACTATACTTCCTCTCGATGACAGGACTGGATTTCAAAGTACTGAATTGAAATTGCATATGGCTATTGTTGAGAATGAGACTTACCAGAACATTGGAACCAATGGAGAAATTGAGTTTCAGTTCGTCATGAAGAAAATGGTACCCAACACAAATGGAACATCTGTCGGGCCATTTATAGTTGGTACGCCTGTAACGGTGAGTAACAGTTACACTTTCAACGGATCGTACACGCTACCTCCTGATGCTAACAGTCCTGCCAACCTCAATGTTGAGCATACTGTTGAAGAGTTTGACGACTTGTCAGTAGTCGTTTGGGTTCAGGACAGGATCACCAAAGCTGTATTTCAGTCAGCTTGGGCAGTGTATACTTGCGGAACGGCGGCTGCAACTTCCGTTGATGCCGCTTGCATAAGTCCTGATGGATCTGCGACCGCTTCTACAACTGGTAGTGGCAATGCGTATCTGTGGGACGATCCAGCAGCACAAACTACTGCTACTGCTACAGGTCTCTGGGCAGGCGTATATACCTGTGTTATTACAGATGATATGGGTTGTACCGTCTCGGCCACTGTCGCGGTCAATAACACCGGTGGCCCAGCGGTTACGATACAGGCCATTGCAAATGCATGTTCTGACGGGGCAACGGGAGTGATCAACTTAACTGTTAGCGGTGGAACGAGCCCTTACACCTATGCATGGAGCAACGGCGCAAACACGGAAGATATAACTGGGCTTGCTGTTGGTGATTATACAGTGAGCATAACTGATGATGCCTGGTGCAAGACATTTAAAACAGTGTCTATTACAGGCCCTGATCCAATTACAGCCACGGCAACCATTACTAATTCAACAGCAAGTGATGGTGCGATCAGCTTGTCGGTTACAGGCGGTACGCCCAACTATATTTATGCCTGGGACAACGGTGCTAACACATCAGATATCTCCGACCTTGATCCTGGCACCTATACCGTAACTATTACTGATGGTTTCGGATGCACTGCAACAAGCAGCTACACCGTTACCGGATCAGTTGGTATTGGAGCAATCGATGTTGATATGGATATCAGCATTTACCCGAATCCGTTTAACGGCAGTACAACCGTTGAATTTATATTGGCCAACCAGGAAAGAGTCAGTCTTGATGTATTTAGTGTAGTTGGAGAATTGGTTTATTCAGAAGAACGTGGTAACCTTGGTAGTGGAAGTCACAAGGTTCAGATTTCCGGAGAGAGTTTAGCTCCAGGCATCTACTTTGTGAGGATCCAAATTGGCGAAAAGTCAATTACCAGAAAGGTGATTCACAACTAAGAACAGGATCATTCGCCCACTAAATGAATCAGTTATGGCGTAATTCTTGCGTCCTGTAACTGATTCATTTTTTTATATCTAAATTTACCCCTATGAGAAAGATTGGTCTAATACTTAGCTTCGTGTTTGCCTGCACCTTGTGCTTTGCGCAATCTGGTGTTCGAAAACTTCCGGTGGTCAATGTAAAAACATTGTCAGGCAAGACGGTCAGTACTGGAAAACTTTCCAATGACGGTAATCCTATCATTATTAGCTTTTGGGCAACATGGTGTAAGCCTTGTGTACGAGAGCTTAATGCTATTGCAGAAGTTTACGATGACTGGACCGATGAAACAGGTGTTAAATTGGTTGCGGTATCCATTGACGATACGCGAAACACCGCCAAAGTAGGACCTTTTGTAAATGGCAAGGGCTGGGATTATGAAGTGGTGTTAGACGCCAACCGAGATTTTAGCAGGGCAATGAGCGTCAATACCGTTCCACATACTTTTCTTCTAAATGGAAAAGGAGAAATTGTATGGCAGCACACAAATTATGTAGATGGCGATGAAGATGAGCTATACGAAATGGTAAAGAAAGTTGCAAACGAAAAGAGTATAGAATAATAAAATTGAGTCGATAAATTGTCCCCATTGACCCACTCTACCCACAAGTTCCTGTCAGCCATTCTGGCTATATTACTTCCATTATCCGTATTCTCTCAGGATGCAATCCCAGGTGAAATTCACGGGAATTTTCAGATGGAGGCACAGTATTATAACTCTGATACTATCATTGGTGCGCCAGAAGTACCAGAACAGATGCTCATGCGGGGTTTTAGCAACCTCAATTACACATTAGGTGACTTTAAGGCAGGTGTTAGGTACGAGAGCTACCTGGCCACATTACAAGGATTCGATCCCCGGTATGATGGCAACGGATTTCCTTATCGATATGCAACCTATAATGCTGAGGGTATAGATATCACTGTTGGTAACTATTACGAACAGTTTGGAAACGGCCTTATCTTTAGAAGCTATGAAGAATGGGGATTGGGGTATGATAATGTAATGGACGGAATTCGTGTTAAAGGATCGCCCTACAAAGGCGTTCAACTCAAAGGAATTATTGGAGTCCAGCGCTTCTTCATGACACATGGAACCGGAATAGTAAGGGGAGTAGATGCGGAAATTAATATCAATGAGCTCTTTGATTCCAGCCAAGCAAAAACCTCGGTTATACTTGGTGCAAGCTTTATTAGCAAGTACCAGGCTGATCTCGACCCAATTTACAATCTCCCAGAGAACGTAGGGGCATGGGCCTCCAGGCTTAACCTTATTAGAGGGCCATTTAACCTGATGGGAGAATATGCCTACAAAATCAACGATCCATCGCTTATCAACGGTTACATCTATAAACCAGGAGAGGCACTGATGATTTCGGCATCATATTCTGTAAAGGGATTTGGTCTTGTTGTAACGGCAAAGAGGGTAGACAATATGGATTTCAGATCCGACCGCACCGCTGCTGGAAGTGCCCTTAACATCAATTACCTGCCCGCTATATCCAAAGTACATACCTACAGCCTTGAAGCTTACTACCCCTATGCAACACAGCCAAACGGGGAATCAGGAATTCAGGCAGAGCTGATGTACAAGTTCAAAAAGGGAACCAAAATTGGGGGTAAATATGGCATGCAGCTGGCATTGAATTATTCTGCAATTAGTGGCTTGAAAACTACCCCGCTATATGATGGCATGGGCTACGAGTCAGACTTTTTTGGCATCGGTGACGTGCCCTATTTCAGTGACTTTAATATTGACATCACCAAGAAGTTCTCCAAGAAGGTTAAAGCCACTTTTTCTTATATGAACCTGGTTTATAACAAGGACGTGATTCAAGGATTGGCGGGGTATGGTACTATTTACGCAGACATCGGCGTTGTTGATTTAACGTATAAAATCAAACGCAAACGGACGTTGCGAATGGAATTCCAAGGCCTATCGACCAAGCAGGATGATGGATCCTGGGTGCAGACTTTGGCGGAATATACAATGGCACCTCACTGGTTTCTTGCTGCATTCAACGAGCACAACTTCGGCAATAAAAAAGAACATAAGCGTTTACATTACTTTACTGCTCAAGGTGGATATAAGAACAAAGGGAACACGATTACCGTAGGATACGGACGACAAAGGGCAGGAATATACTGTGTGGGTGGAGTTTGTAGAAATGTACCTGCCTCGAATGGGATAACACTTGCAATAACCAGCAGTTTTTAGACAATGAGAACAATGCAAACAACGAAAACGTTCTTAAAAACATCTATTTGGTTAATTGCATTTTCCATGCTGTTTGTGATCACCTCATGTGATAAAATAGAACAGGGGGCGTTTTTAGAAGATACAGAAGGTAAATGTGGGCAGGACCTACCCAGCTTTCCGATCAGGAAGATTCTGATTGAAGACTACACCGGACATTACTGTGGCAATTGTCCAAAAGCTGCAGAAACCGCAGAATCCCTCAAGGAAATATACTGTGATCACATTGTAACAATTGCAACACACGTGGGATTCTTTGCCGCAACACAGAGCAATGCAGACAGCTCTTATGCTTATGATTTTACCACTGCCATGGGAGATGAACTCGATACTCAATTTGGAATTAGCGCTCAGGGATTACCAAGGGGGATGGTCAACCGAACGGAGGTAGATAATAAATTGGTTCTGGCTTATGCAGCCTGGGGAACCGGTGTAGATGCCCTGGTAGGCCTTGCGCCGGATATTGACATCGATATTGAAAACAGCTATAATGCAGCTACCCGAACTGTTACTACAGAGGTGGAGTCAGAATTCCTCAACAATCTTGCAGGAACGTTTAATGTGGTGGTTGTAATTACAGAAGACAGCATCGTAAATTGGCAAAATATTTATCCATTCAATCCTGTTCCAGGATATCCAACCGGCGATGTTGAAAATTACGTTCACCGGCATGTGTTGAGGAGTTCATTTAATAGTACCTGGGGTGAAGAAATAGCAAAGGGGGACGTTGTGGCCAATACCACAACAACCAAGACATACACGATGGTTCTTCCTGACGAATGGGTTGAAGACCGTTGTTCCGTCGTTGCATATGTTTATGAGACGAGCTCCAATGAGGTCGTGCAGGCAGAAGATTCCAAGGTCAAGTAAGCCGACCTTATACCCTATCCCAGCAATTATCATATTATATTTGATTTATCGTTTAATGAACGATTGCTATGAACTTCGTTAGATTCAGCTGTGTTATTTTGCTTTCCTTTCTAACCACAGTATCGGTGGGACAGGATTTCAAGGGAGGAATTAAGGCTGGCTTTAACCTGAGCCAGATCGATGGGGATAAATTGGCCGGATATCACAAAGGGGGGGTGATATTCGGAGCATACATCAATCGAAAATTAAGCTCCACGCTGAACTGGCAAATGGAGATGATCTATATTAGCAAGGGAAGCAAAAAAGGCATCAACCCAGATAAGAATCAATTCTATTACAGACGAATTTCAGTTGACTATATTGAGATACCGGTTTTGCTACAGTTTTGGGCTGACAAGATCAAGACAAATTTCGAGCTGGGCCTGTCATTTGCCACTCTTATTAGCAGCAAGGAAGAAGACGGCTTTGGTGAAACAACATTTATTGGGCCTTTCAGGCCATTTGAGTTCGGGTCGCTCGTTGGGCTTAACTACGCATTTACGGATCAGTGGAGCGGCACCGCCAGGTTGACCTACTCATTGAGCCCTATAGCTGTAGAGAACAAAGTCCTGTTCACTGTGTGGAACCGCTATGGTGGATCATACAATAACGTCCTGGAGTTCACACTCAACTATAAGATTTAAAGCAAGAAACGGTGAGTACAACTAAACATAAAATTGTCGTTGCAATTACCGGGGCCAGCGGTGCTGTCTATGCCAAAGTCCTCATGGACAAGCTAGTACAGTTACAAGATCAAATTGAAGAGGTTGGAGTAATTCTCTCAGATAACGCGAAGATCGTTTGGGAATATGAGCTCGGCAATACGGACTATGAAAAACTCCCTTTCAAGATATTCGACAAGAAGGACTTCAACGCACCTTTTGCTTCGGGCTCTGCCAAATTCAAGACAATGGTTGTTTGCCCATGTTCAATGGGAACTATGGGTCGCATTGCCCATGGAGTGTCGGATGATCTCCTCACGCGTTCAGCAGACGTTATGCTGAAAGAGAGAAGGAAGTTGATTTTGGTGGCTCGTGAAACCCCGCTGAGCTTGATTCACATTGAAAACATGCGTACGGTTACATTGGCAGGTGGAATTATCTGCCCCGCCACGCCATCATTCTACAGTAAGCCGAAAGATTTTGAGGCACTAGCGGCCACGGTCGTTGACCGGGTGATCGATCTATGTGGTCTTGAAATTGATTCCTATACCTGGAACGGGTAGTAACGTCCGGGTAATTAACAGCAGCATAAGAGCAAAATACACAACAGTCACCAGTTTTTGGTTTAATAATCTTTTGGCAGTTGTCACATTCATAAAAATACTGACAGGCGTCAGTGGGCATAGCTTCCTCCTTTTGGTACCCGCATTCAGGACAGGCAATAGTAGATAGTACGGTGATTGAATCTTGCATCTGCTTAATTGATGATTTCCTGATGTGTTACTGTGTAACCAGTCTCCGTTTCTACAACCTTTGACAAGGCTTTCAGGCTCGTTCGTGATTTATCATATTTAACTATCGCTATCCCCTCCTTGTAAGAAGATGAAGCCTCCAGTACTGCTTCCTGCTCCGCCAGGCTCTGGTTAACGTGATGCTCGCATCCATCGCATGTCATCCCGTCAATTTCCAATCTCGCTTCCACTATATTTTCACGACTCACCTCCACTCCAACATTAACAGTTTCGGAGAAAAACACTCCAGAATAATAAGGAAAGGCCAGCATGAATCCTGCAAAGACTGTAATGATTCCAAGGAATTTTGTCGATTGCAAAAAGGATGGCTTATCTACCCCTCTTCCTGTACCTACCTTGCTGTCAGGTAGCTGGACAGGCTCACAATCACATTCCAACTCAGCTCTCCTGTTTTTGATGTGCTGATACCACGCAAATCCCAGAACAAGGATCGTGAACCCTATCAAGAATGGCCTGGCTGGCTCAAGCCATGAAAACGACGCAGCTATTCCTGACACACTCGCAACAGCGGCAATCACCGGCACAATGCAACACAGAGAAGAAGCAATTGCCGCTAAAACCCCAGCGCCAATTAATGATTTATTTGGATTCTTGCCCATGTGAATTAGATTTCTAACCCGCCTCGCCGGTTAATTCAAATAATGGACTTAGCAAGAACGGTTCTCCTTGTTTTCTTGCGTTGACGGACAAGGGATAGATCCATAAGAACAGTAAACACAACACTCTCCCTCACGCGGCTCCATAAGTTTAGAGCAACTTTCGCAATCATAATAACACTCACACGAATCTGCCGCCATAGTTTCCATCTTCTTATGATCACAATACGGACATGTGATTTCAGATTGTAATATGACCGCCACCTCTGTTTCCACTAACTGCATCCAAGCTGATTTTAAGCTGATTTTTTTAGTTCATCATGAATGTTCAGCAAATCAAAAAACGACTTGATCAAATCTTCATATTCCGGCTCCAAATGATAGTACACCGTTTGGCTGACTTTCTCATTGTCAATAATCCCACCGTCCTTCATTTTGCGAAGGTGCTGAGATATAGCGGGAATCTTCATCTTAAGAATATCGCTTAAGTCACAAACGCAAAGCTCGTGTTTGTCCTGAAGAAGATATAGGATCTTTAGACGAGCATTGTTTCCAGCTAAACTGAATAGCGCTGCTAGTTTCTCCATGGGCTCTTCAAGCTCAGCAATATTCTCGCGACCATTTTCAATCTGAGCCTTATCAGCAAAAACCCTTGAAAATTTTTCGTCGTCCATAAATACGTGGCAATGACCTACAAATATACGACCTTCTGCATGTTTAAGCAAACACTTAAATAAGCTTCTGGAAATCAGTCGTGTGCTATACTGGGCGCACCCTCGAACAACTCAGGCCGATGCCGCATTTGTTGTCATTTTATGTGTTTCCGTAAAACGACCGACACAAAGCAAGGCTGATCTATGATTCTTGCACCAATGATAACTGCTCGACGAAACCCTTGTTTTTATCGACGAGATGTGTTACTATTACGTTCGGAAAAATATCCGCCGCTAATGCTTGAGTTCTGTAAAGACATACTATTAAGGGTTAGTTTCAGCCGCAAACTCTTTAAAAAAGAGCTTGTTAAATCCGTGAGATGGTTGAACAAAAGGGAGCAGGTTATGCTTCGTGCCTGGTGCATTGCGACCTTTGGAAGCTTGTATGGAGACGTAATTGTTGAAGCTTTTCAGCATGTACCTCTTGAGCGGCTCTAGGAGGTTAACGCCTATTTTAGAAAGGAGAGGTTTCTCTTGATGCCACCGTATCCTGCACGTGACAATGGGGAATTTTTAAAAGTATTATTAAAAACCTCCTCCGTTATTTCTTCCCATTCTTTTGCACTCTTCTTCAACATTCCTTGATCGTCATTGAATTGTGGTTCTTGATGAGGAGCTGAAAATCGATTCCAGGGGCACACGTCCTGACAAATGTCGCAGCCAAAGGCCCAACCCTCAAATTTCCCCTTGACATCGGCTGGTATTTCTTCCTTTAGTTCTATAGTAAAGTAGGAGATGCACTTACTTCCATCAACCACGTATGGCTCCACAATGGCATCTGTAGGACAGGCATCAATACATTTGGTGCAAGACCCACAGTGATCTGCAGCCGGCGCATCACAATCCAATTCGAGGTCACAAATGAGTTCAGCTACGAAAAAAAAGGAACCAGCACTTTTGTTAATTAAGTTAGCGTTTTTGCCAATCCAGCCCAAGCCGCTTTTCGCTGCCCAGGCCTTGTCCAGCACAGGAGCCGAGTCTACAAAGACGCGCCCATTTACATCACCAATATGTTCTTTAATAAAGCCCAGCAGCGAATGTAGTTTGTCCTTGATCACCAAATGGTAGTCGGTACCATAAGCGTATTTCGAAATCTTGGGTGCACGTGCGTCCTTTTGTGTGTCTTTCGGAAAGTAATTCAACAGCAAAGACACCACCGATTTCGCACCGGGTACCAGTTTTGTTGGATCCAGCCGCTTGTCAAAATTGCGCTCCATGTAATGCATTTCCCCGTGCATGCCCTCCTTGAGCCACCGTTCGAGGATGGGGGCTTCATCAGACAGAAAACCCGCCCTGGAAATTCCGCAGTGCATGAATCCGAGCCGAGCAGCTTCCCGCTTTATCAGTTTTGTATGTTCAGATTGAGCGCTCATCAATGGGTAATAATGACGCCGATGCCATCACGCCAGGCTATTCAAAAAGCGTTCCCTGGCTCTTGCCCGGGGTTTTACCCAGGTGCTTATAGGCAAGTTCTGTAGCCTCCCGGCCCCTGGGTGTTCGCTGTAAGTAGCCTTCCTGAACCAAATAGGGTTCATAGACTTCCTCAATGGTATCCGCCTCCTCTCCTACGGCTGTTGCAATGGTTGAGAGTCCTACAGGTCCTCCTTTGAACTTGTCAATAATTGCTTCGAGTATCCTGTTGTCCATTTCGTCCAGGCCATGAGCATCAACATTGAGCGCATCAAGGGCTACCTGTACAATCTCAATATCAATGGTTCCATCAGACTTTATCTGGGCAAAATCCCGCACCCTCCGAAGCAGTGCATTCGCGATTCGCGGTGTTCCCCTACTCCTCTTTGCAATCTCCTTGGCCGCGTCTTCATTAATCGGCACCTCAAGTATCCCTGCAGACCTGATAATGATTGTGGTGATCATATCAGTATCGTAGTAGGACAGCCGGGCATTTATCCCGAACCTGGCCCTTAAAGGAGAAGTTAACAACCCTGATCTTGTGGTTGCGCCAATTAATGTGAATGGATTGAGCTTGATCTGCACAGACCTGGCATTGGGGCCGGAATCAATCATAATATCCACTTTGTAATCCTCCATTGCTGAATACAGGTATTCTTCCACAACAGAGCTCAGGCGATGTATCTCGTCAATAAAGAGTACATCGTGATCTTGCAAGTTGGTAAGAAGTCCGGCTAGATCGCCTGGCTTATCCAGCACAGGACCTGAAGTTACACGTATGTTCACCCCCATATCATTGGCGATGATATGAGCCATGGTAGTTTTCCCTAAACCCGGAGGCCCGTGTAACAGCACATGATCCAGCGCTTCATCCCGCTGTTTGGCCGCCTCAACAAAAATCTTAAGGTTATCCACCATCTTCTCCTGCCCGACAAATTCCTCAAAATTATCAGGGCGGACGGTTCGTTCGAACTCCCGCTCAGCAGAAGACAGCTCATCGCCAGCTGCTAAATCCCGAAGGGAGTCGTCTAAGTTGAGGTCGTCAGACATGGTTTTTTCTTTGTGTTTAAAGGTAGTATTAATAAACAGGCAGTGAAAAGGCTGCGCTTAGAAATTGAAAACTGCACCCATCCGTATCACTCTAGGCGCTGCGTAATGTCTGGGATCATCCACCTTCAACGCATAGAGGGCTCTAAATAAGTCAGGGTCATTATGCGAATTAATAGCTGGCTGGGCTCCTAGATCAGCTAAATATCCATCATCCGAAGGATCACCCGTGGCCCCATAAACAGCAACAATGTTCTTTCGATTCATAATATTCTGAATCATAATATAGAAGTCAATTCGCGATCGGATTTTAGAAAACTCCAGGTCCACTCCCTTTTCAATTTTGAGATTTAGAAATGCTGTAGGGGTAACCTGCGATCCATTTATCGTTCCGTCCAGAACATTTGTGCCATTGTAATTTATCCCTCCTTCTTGTGTTACATATCTATGCTTGCTGTATTTTGTGCCATCTCTTAAATGAAAAAAGAGGCCGATGCCCACGTTACGCAAAGGTTGTTTGCCTTTTTCGGTTGTGAAACCTTTGTATTGGGAGCGAGTACTAAAGTTGTAGGCCAGATAGCCATTTGCGATCTTTCCGATGTTTGAACTGGTTGTTGCGTCGCCAAATTGAACACTCAAATTGGTTCCAGCGCTAAGGCCAGCATTCCGGGATGCCCTGTGTTTTAGAGACAAGGTTACCCCATTCATAGAAGAACCAAACACTCCATACGTTAGGTAGGTAATTGGATATGCATCATTTACCGCGGTCACTTGCACTTGATCGTATTCAACTATATAAGCATACAGTTCAAGTGTAGTTCGCCCATCAATATTTTGACTGACTCCTATCTTGTCCTTCGTGGTTCTCAGGGGCGGAAGTGCTGTGTTGTTTATTGCAGCAAAGCTAGACTGGATAGTCATATACTGATCCGGCCTGAATACATTATAATATCTTGGGTTTTGAGTTGCAGTTGCATGGCTAAAAAACACGCTCCACCCAAAATTAAATGAATACTTAATAGAGACCTGTGGAAGGACGTTGACAATCGACTCTGAATTCTCAAATGCGTCAGCAAGACCCGCATTGGGATTAACCAATAGTGGCAAGACTCCACCACTGGTGAGTAGAGTTTGTGCACTAGAAATCTTGTCCCCCGAAGCATTATACCATTGGTCACCATCCCTATACCCCATAATTGCTGTAGGATGGTTCAAATCATTTACATATACCGCAAACTCACCTCCCATACTTGTTGGATGTGATCCTGATGGATTTAAGCTGCCTGCAACCGCAGAAACCGTTTGAATCTCAAAAAGACTGTATTTGTCTTTAAGAACAGGTTGATTCGAATTGAAGTAGTCGGCCCTCAAGCCAACTGAGGCTTTTAACCTCTTGTTTACATAGGCATAATTCACATAGCCGGCACCAGACTTTGGCTTATAGGCGCCAACATTGCGCAGGAAATTGCCAACATCATCCTGCTCACTAAAGTAATTTAGTGCATTGACATCATCTATCTTATTACCCAAGTAATCATATCCGTAGTAACTCATAAATCCGGAGACCTCATCAGCGGAAAACATGTCCAGGGATAATGTTTCATAGGGCAGCGCATTGACATCTATCCAGTCGGTGCCATTTATGGCCAATCCAAGTTTTTGGCGAAGATTTTTGTCAAAAGTAGCCTGCGATGCCCCGTCATATAATCTCGGGTAGTTGACCGTCCCTGCGAATATCGTGTCGGTGTACACGGGCATGGGGTTTGACTTATCCAGCTGTAAGATGTGACTGTTTGTCAGGAGCCGCATTTGTTGCCACAACGCGATGGGATTTGAAACATAGCTTCTTTCCGTTTGATTTGTAAGTTCAAATCCCAATTGAATTCTATGACTCTTATGGGCCAGCTCCATCAAAAACTTTTCTCTTAAAACCTCCTCGCTCTTGATAGAAAAGAGGTCATCCACTCGCCCTGGACTATTCCAGACATTATAAACATTCGCTGTAAGTGAACCAGGCATATATCCATTCAACAGTCCTCCCCCATCCAGTACTTGATTTCGATTTTCATAATGCCCAACGGGATCACCACTGTACAAATCATAATAATCAGTGGTTATCATCTCCGCTACTGGATTGAATCCGCCCGGCTCAAAGGTGTAGAGTGTATCAACAAATCCATTTTGAATCAAGCCAGAAAAACCGGTTAAACTATCCGTCCCAAACTCGTAGGAAGGTTCTGTGTAGGTTGTGAACTTCCCAAGATATCCATAGCGGAGTAATTCATCTTTATGATCAGCACTCTGGATCTTGTTGTAATAATTTGAATAGGTGAACTGTGCGGTATAGGACAACTTAGTTGATTCCCTCTCCAATATTGTGTGACTGAGTTGGGCGTAATTATCAAAATTCCTTGTGATGACCTCTGGATTATTTGATGAGTTGAACATTGAGTTTTCATAAATGAACTGCCTTGATTTGCTCACGTTGATGTAAGAGCCAAGCGACAATTCCACTTTATCTGAAATAGGCAGACCTACCCGCAAGTAGGAATTAATGCCCTTGATGCCTGAATTGGAACTATACCTCGTTTGTTCTATATCATTAGTTGATATATACTCCGCATTTTCATAGGAACCCGATCCGGTTCCTGTTGCCCTGAGCGGATCATTCTGAAGAGAAGTGAGTGCGTCTGCAGTTACCTGGTAATTATTGATGGAGCTTGGGTATTGCTCATTGCGTTTAGACAGTTCCAATGCAAGGGAAACTCCGCCTTTTCTTTTTCCAAGGTTTATAGGCGCTACTCCGTTTAGGGCGATTAGATCGTTACCGTAGGGATAAAAATGTGTATTCCCACTTTTTGACTCAATGGGATAATCCGTTTTCATAGTGTAGAATCTGAAATCAGATGCTGCTTCTACAGAGATGAATGCACTGCCTATATCTTCAATAGTACTAATTCCTACCAGATTAAGTGAATTGCCCAAATTGATAGGTGACGTCATTGTGTAATTATTAATTTGTCGAATTCCCCGATAAGGAAACGCTTTGCCATATCTGACTTGCATTCCGTCGATGACAATATTGCTTTCATTCAACACCATATTGTTGACATAAAGATCACTGCCTACCGAGTGAGCCATTGGTATGGTTAAAAACAGATCGGAAAAAGACCTTAGCGGAAGGTCTCTAAAAACTTCATACCCCATTTGATGTTCCACAGAAGACGTGTCGTTTGCAGAGGCCCCACTCAAGAGGCTGTCGTCCTCAGTAGAAATAAATGAACCCCCAGAAGCTGAACTCACAGAACATAGAAGTGCTAACAAGGAAAGGTAATAAGCTATCTTGATTATCATATAAGTTGGGTTTTGCAATAAAATTCGAAACCGAAATTAACCTGTTCTTTACTGTCCAGCCGCTGATACAAATAACTGAATATCTGCTCGTAGTATCTGTTGTACAGTACCTCAAGCCTAGCCGGGTCTTTCTTCGCAGCTGCGGCCTCTGCGTCCAGCTGATCCTTGGCTTGATGGTTTTTGGACTTTTCTGCCATTTATTTTTGCTGTGCTTTCCCACTTATAATGCAGGAACAATAAAAAGATACAATTTAACCTTTCTCATTTGCCCTCACTGTGCGCAGGATTTTTGGTTCAGCTGACGAGTCATCCCCGGTATCACCCTTCTTTTTAGAAAAGGACTCAATGATAGGTCCCAGAAATATTTTTGCAGTGAAGATATAGATTGGCGAGTTAAATTGTTGATTGAGCCCTTTGTTGTTTTGCAGCATAAACCTGTATCCAACCCCAACTCCTATTCCTGCCCATTTGATAATCTTATAATGCCCTGTGACCGCAGTTTCCAGGAGAATTACTGCCCCCTTTTGCAGCTCCTGAAGTCCATTGTTCTCCCCTGTATATTCGTAGTGAGATGAACCTATGCCCACCTGGATGGGACAACTAATCTCCCATCTTGGCTTACAAATCAGCACATACTCCACGAAATAGCACCAGTAATTAAAGTTTAGAACGGCAATATCCATCGTATCAATTCCATTCTCAGCATAAATGACCTTATCCAGATTACTTGAATGGCCACTTGTCAGCGCATTAAATCCACCACCTATTCTTATACGTTTATCAAACTCCACTACTATTTTCAAGCCCAATACGGTTACATTGCTATTGTCAATAAATGACTTTCGCGGTTCGACATTGAAAATTATCCTGGGCTTCTTGTCCATGGAGGCTTGAATGTCATCCATGAACTGAGCAGTAGCAGAGAGGGGCAGAAGAAAGAGCGCCAGAAAGCCCACATGTACGCTATATCTGCATTTTTTCATCCAGGAGTAGGTCTCATCCATATTGCTTTAATTCGCAAACGCACGCCATAAGAAAGCGCCTGGCAAACAAAAATACAAATTAGGTGATAGGCCTTAGTGATGGAGGTGAACGCTCTCCTCCAAGTACGGATGGCTCTCTACCTGCAGTGATGCCTTGGCCAGAGACCGCTTTGTTACGAACAAGAACAAGCCAAGGAATCCCAGCCATGTTCCAACTTCAATAAGTCCAACATGCCCGCGGTCCATATTCGTGCCTGGCATCACAAGTTGAAACAAATCCATGTAGTGGCCGATGATTACTAAAACAGCAACTAACAGCGCATATTTAGAATTCCTCTTTTGCGCTCTGGACGCCAGAAGGAAAAATGGAGCAATAAAGTTGAATGCCAACATGCCAAAGAAAATATACTTGTAGTTTTCGATTCTATACTGGTAATAGGCTACCTCTTCAGGTATATTCGCATACCATATAAGAAGGAATTGGGACAACCACAAATAGCTCCAAACCAGAGACATGGCAAACATCCACTTCGCAAGGTCACCGATATGATTCTCATTGATGTTTTCCATCATGCCTTTACCCTTCAAATAGAGCACTAACAGGATAATAGCAGCCATGCAAAGCACCCCTTCACCAACCAGAATATACCAACCGTAAATAGTGCTGTACCAATGTGCGTCAATTGACATGAGCCAATCCCATGAAGATGTACAAACAGTAACCGCGAAGAATATTATAAATCCAACAGATACGGTAATGCTCTTTTTGTGAAATATCTCGCCTCCGTTTAGGTCTTGTTGCAAGGAGTACTTACGCATTAAGTACACACACCATGACCAAACACCAACATAAACTACTGACCTTATCATGAAGAACGGTTTGTTGAGATACACGGCCTTACCCGCAATTATCTCATCAAAATGAGCTGATGCTGGATCAAACAGCTCATGGTCCATCCAATGGTAGACATTGTGTCCACTAAGCCCTACAATTACTAACATAATCGGGCCGCCAACAAATACATATTGACTAAACGCCTCGGTAATTCTCTTTACCAATACCCCGTATCCTGCCTGTGACAGATATTGCATTGACATAAAAACCATCGAGAACAAAGCAATGGCCATAAAGAAGTAATTGTCAATCAACAAGTTGGCCCACGCTCTGTGTGAATCTGTTACAAATGCCGCAATGATGGCCACCAGGCCTATGCCCATAAGGACGTAGGTGGCCATTTTTTCCCTCTGCGTAAATGTATAATTCATCTCTTCTTAAATTATTCAGTGTCGTCGTCTGTGGATTCAGTTTCATCCTCTTCTGCAGCAGGTGCTGGGGGCTCCAAATCACCACCATCATTTGATTCGCCAGAAGCTGTTTCTACCTCTTCTGTTTCTGCACCTCCCGATTCTTCATCTGATGCAGCTGCAGCTTGCAATGACTTGATATACTTGATAATCATCCACCTCTCTTCATGGCTCACCTGAGAGGCATGAGATCCCATCATGTTCAAACCGTACATAATAGTATGGTACATTTTGCCCTCTGAAAGATCCATTAGCGCTCCACCTCTTGACGAATTGCCAGTTAAGAATGATGGTGGCGGTGGAAACTTGCTGTTTTGTATCACTGATCCATCAGCATTTCCGCCTTCACCATGGCAGTGCATGCAAAATTTTGAATAGAGGTCCTGTCCCTTTGCCAATACCTCTGGGGTATTAGGAAGTGTATCCTTCCACTCCAAACCAGCTAAACTATACCCTGCGCTATCATGTGTGTACGGATATGGCGTAAAGCCTCTGGGGACAGTGCCTGCCACAGGTTGCTGCGATGTCAACCCATTACTAAAGAGGTCCGTCTCCTGATAAGTTTCCAGGGAAGGAGAAACATACATATCCAAATCAGCCGTCATTTGATCCCGTGGCTCAAAATGCTGGAGGTCAGCAGAGTACTCTCTCGTGTGCTCTGCACATGCTCCCAGCCCAACGATTCCTATGAGAATCATCAGCTTGTAAAGTTTGTATGTCGTACTCCTTGCTTTCAATTTATACGTCATTTATTTCAACAGCGCCAGACTTCTTTAGAATGGACTCTGCACTCTTCGCTCCTTTATCATCAAGTTGGAGAAGGACCAGAAACATATCATCAGTAGTCCGCGGGTCTGGATTAGTATTAGATACTCCGGGCAAAACCCAACTTCTAAGTAAAAACGTAAGAACCATACCGTGCGCTGCGCAAAAGACACCACACTCAAAAAGGATGGGCATAAAAGAGGTCATGTTCTCAATAAAACTAAAACTCGGTTTCCCCCCAATGTTCATCGGCCAATCCACAACATTCATGAAACCCATCATAGTAGCGCCCAGGCCAACTCCAATCATTGCGTAGATGAAGGCACATATAGCCAATCTGGTATGCTTTAGTCCAACTGCCGTATCAAGGCCATGTACAGGATAAGGACAGTATATCTCCGTGATCTCAATCCCAGCAGAACGCAGCTCCTTCACTCCTTCAAGCAACAAGGCGTCGTCATTGTATATGCCGTGAATTACTCTATCACTCATCTTCTGTCTTATTTTCCCCTGAATCCTCTTCATCTTCGCCTTCATCTACAGCATCGGCTCCGGAGTCCTCTTCCTTTTCTTCCACTAACTCCTTCGCTGGCGGTGATGTGGCATTAGCGCCATAGTACTGAGAGCCAGCATCTTTCAATATTGATTTTGTCTCTGCCTGGGCAATTACAGGGAACACCCTGGCAAACAACAAGAATAAAGTAAAGAAAATACCGATCGTACCTATAAAGACTCCTATATCGACAAATGTAGGATGGAACATTGTCCAGCTCGAAGGAAGGTAATCCCTATGTAATGACGTTACAATGATCACAAATCGTTCGAACCACATACCAATATTGATGAATATGGACATCACGAAAGAGATAGCGAAACTGGTCCTGATTTTCTTGAACCAGAACAACTGAGGCGACAAGACATTACAGGTCATCATTATCGCATAGGCCCAATAATAAGGTCCGGTTGCCCTGTTGATGAATGCGTATTGCTCATATTCTACTCCTGAGTACCATGAAATGAAAAGCTCGCTGATGTACGCTGTACCTACAAGAGAACCGGTCAGTATAATGATAAAGTTCATTGACTCAACGTGGCGGATGGTAATGTAATTCTCCAGGTTCATCACCTTCCTCATAATGATCGTGAGCGTTAGCACCATGGCAAAACCAGAGAATAGCGCTCCCAATACAAAATAAGGTGGGAAGATAGTAGTGTGCCAGCCCGGTACTATTGCAGCGGCGAAGTCCATACTAACGATAGAGTGCACAGAAAACACAAGCGGCGTGGCCAGTCCAGCCAATACTAGGGAGACTTCTTCAAACCTCGCCCAATCGCGCACCTTGCCGCTCCATCCAAAACTCAACAAGCTGTATATACGGTCATACATCTGATTACCCCTTACTCTGGCCCGGTCACGGATCATCGCAAAATCAGGGATCAATCCCAGGTACCAGAACACAATAGATACGGTTAGGTAGGTTGAGATCGCAAACACATCCCAAATAAGCGGCGAGTTGAAGTTCACCCAAAGCTCTCCAAACTGATTAGGCAGAGGTAAGCTATAAAAGGCCAGCCAGGGGCGCCCCATGTGAAGCAATGGGAAAAGCCCCGCCATCATAACAGCAAAGATTGTCATTGCTTCAGCCGAACGGTTAATCGCCATTCTCCATCGCTGACGAAATAATAATAGCACGGCTGAGATCAAAGTTCCGGCGTGGCCAATTCCAATCCACCAAACGAAATTGGTGATGTCCCAGGCCCAACCGACCGTTTTGTTGACTCCCCATGTACCAATTCCTACGGCAATGGTATAAGTAATACATAATACACCCCAGGTAGCAGCTGTTACCGCAATACCGAAACAGATCCACCACCACTTATTGGCTTTCCCTTCTACTGATTTTGCAACGTCTACCGTAACATCATGTACCGTACGGTCACCCAATATAAGCGGCTCCCTGATATGTGAAATTACACTAGACATCTATCCTGTTTTCTTGTTTCTGACTTTGGTCATGTAATTAACCGTTGGCTGCACATCCAATTCTTCTAATAAGAAATAACTGCGCGGGTCAGCCTGGTTCTTAGATACCTGGCTTTCAGGATCATTTTTATCTCCAAATGTGATGGCATGCGTAGGACAAGCAGCCGCACATGCTGTTTGGAATTCACCATCAACAATTCTTCTACCCTCTTTCTTGGCAACCAATTTCCCTGACTGGATTCTTTGAATACACATGGAACATTTTTCCATAACACCCCGTGATCTTACCACCACATCCGGGTTAAGCACCATGCGCCCCATATCATCCTGTGCTGGATTGACATTGGCGAACTTGCTGTCATTTTGATAAGAGAACCAGTTGAACCTTCTCACCTTATAGGGGCAGTTGTTCTGACAGAATTTAGTTCCAACGCACCTGTTGTAGGCCATTTGATTCAGGCCATCATTGCTGTGCGTAGTAGCAGCAACCGGGCAAACGGTTTCACAGGGAGCGTGGTTACAATGCTGGCACATGATAGGCTGGAATGACACTTCCAGGTTTTCAGAGCTGGATGGAATTTCCTGCAGGTTCAATGAGCCGTGCTTATCAGTATCCGAGCTGTAGTATCTGTCAATCCTTATCCATTGCATTTCTCTTGACCGTGCCACCTCATCCTTTCCTACTACCGATACATTATTCTCAGAACCACAACCAACAACACAGGCACCGCATCCTATACATGCGTTGAGGTCGATTGACATTCCCCAATGGTGGCCTGGCCTGTCAAAATCCTGCCATAGGTTGAGCTCATCCGCTTTCATCTGTTTGTGATCGCTAGAGGCGATTGTTACATCTGGATTCCCAGCTTTTGGGTCGCCCATAAATTCGTCCAGGGTAGTTGCTCTAACAGGAGCACGGCCCATCATGGTATGATGCGTTTGTGTGGTTGCGATTTGATACTTGCCCACCGAACCACTAACTGTAACGTCGGACGCCTGATACTGCAAGTGGTCGCCAAAAGAACACAATGCGTAGGCGTTTTGTCCGATACCAGTACCTGTCTTGCCCGCTGACGTGCGTCCATATCCCAAAGCCAATCCAAGAGTTCCTTTTGTTTGCCCATATTGAGGGTAAACCGGAAGCGTTTGAGTAACCCCATTAACTGTAACCTCGACCAAATCAGCTTCCTGTACCTGGCCCAAAACCGTATTGAATCCGCGGTCTTTCATCTCATCAGGATTCATTGTGAGGTAGTTGTCCCAACAGACTTTTGAAACCGGGTCTGGCAATTCCTGGAGCCAGGGGTTGTTGGCATGGGTTCCATCACCAATACCTGTCTTTTCATACATTTGAAGCTCCCAATCCCCTTCTGAAGTCTCACCCTGTACGCTCTGAGCAGCAGCCGTCAGCACTGTACCGAAGGAATTGCCTGATTCTTCCCCCGCAACTTCAAGTACCGAATCGCCAACGGAACCTGCAGAAACTGTAACAACCCCATCGTGAAGGCTCTGGTTCCAGAAGGAGGTAAACACGAGGGAAACGGTTTGTTTTGTGAAGATATTTTCCTTCCAATACTTCTTGATAAAGTCTTCATAACCTGAGGATACTCCTGCCCATTTTAACAGACTGTCTTGTGCCTGGCGTGTTTTCCCCAAAGGAGAAATGGTTGGCTGTCCTAAACTGTAATGACCAGGCTTTGGGTTTGCATCATTCCATGATTCCAGGTAGTGGTGGTCAGGGCAAATATATCCTACAAGTGCCGTTGTTTCATCAGGCGCACCGGCAAATGAGATCGAAGTTCCGACCTTAGCCAGCCCCGCCTTAAACTCCTCCGCATTTGGAAGCGAATACACCGGGTTGACATTATAAAGTATTAGCGCATCGACCTTGCCCGCGTTCATATCAGCAATTAGTTCAGCAACCGCCGCGTCATCACTTTGTAAAGTGAGATTGGGGTTATCAAGGTCAATAGTCTTACCATAACTCCCGATCATGTCATTAACACCATTTGCGATGACCTGATGATTGGGATTGTTCGATCCTGTGATCAATACCGACTTGCCCTTGTTTTGCAACAAGTGACTGGCAGCATCTGAAATTGAACTGATCATTTCCCCGGATACTTGACCCGCAGGGATTGGAGGACGGCCCAGCAATTTCGCAATTTCGTTATAGATATTGGCCAGGATTGCACCGTACTGAGAAGGTTTTACCGGGATTCTGGTATCTGCATTTGAACCCGTCATGGAGAGGTTGGCCTCAAACTGTATGTGCTTCGACATTTCTTCACCTACCTTGCGGCTTTCACCGTATTGATGCATAGACTGGATTGGCGCCACCCAATTAGACAAGAAATCCGCACCGACACTTACTATAGTCCTCGCCTTTTCAAAATGATAAGAAGGCACTACTGCCTTTCCAAACGAGGCTGCATTTGCTTTTCGAATACCGTATGAGGAAACGGCGTCATATACAATGTGCCTGGCATCTACTGCTGCTTCAACTTCAGAACCAGCATTTTCAGCAGGCTGAAAACTACTTAGGAACTCATGTACAGCGGCCCTGGTTGAGGAGCTTGCCAGCGATGAAGAGAGTACGCGGACCGTTCCGCCATTGTTGCGAATTGCGTCCAACTTAGCCCCGATATCACCATCTATCTTTGACCAGGAAGTTTCTTCTCCTTCTGAAGAAGGTGCTTTATATCTTCCGGAATCATAGAGTGGCAGTACCGAACCCTGCACGCGCGCATTTACGGCACCTTTGGTAACCGCTGACATGGCGTTGCCTTCAACATGTATGGGGCGTCCTTCCCTTGTTTTAACCAGTACCGAACAATAATCACGTCCGTCAACATAAGTTGAAGCGTACCAGTTGGCTACTCCTGGTGTAATCTCTTCCGGTTTGTTGAGATACGGCACCGCTTTGTGCACGGGCCCTTCACAAGCCGCCAATGTAGCTGCACCTACACTGAAACCGAGGAATTTCAAAAAGTCCCGCCTTGAAGTGGAGCTGTCACTCAGTGATTCATCACCCAAGAATTTATCCACAGGCAATTTCTCTGCGAATTCCTTCTCCTGCTGCTCGATGAACGCATCCTTGTTCTCTAGCTCTTCAGTGCTTTTCCAGTATGTTTTTGTCTTTGGCATTTCTCTTCGGTCGGAAATTTTAATAATGACAACGTGCGCAATCGATACCACCCATTTTGTCAACTGTGATCTTCTCTCCCGGATACTTCTCGGTCAAATTCTTATGTAGCTCAGCATAGTACTCGTTGCCATCCATTTTAACTTCCGTATTTCTATGGCAATCAATACACCAGCCCATTGTTAACATGGATTCTTGTCGCATTACGTGCATCTCCTCAACTGGTCCGTGGCATTCCTGACATTCAATTTTTCCAACCACCACGTGCTGTGAGTGGTTGAAGTACGCAAGGTCTGGCAAGTTGTGGATTCTCACCCATTTGATAGGCTTGGGATTGTCTCCGTACTCATCCTTTTCTACATCATAATCAAGTGCTGCGTAGATTTTTGGGATTTCCTTATCCTCCGTAAACGTACCTGTCTTAATGGCCTTGTGGCAGTTCATGCAAACGTTAGCTGAAGGAATTCCCGCTGTCTTACTTTTTTCCGCTCCTGAGTGGCAATACACGCAGTTAATTCCATTCTTCCCGGCGTGAACTTGATGTGAAAACCAAATTGGCTGCTCGGGTTCATATCCCTGGGTTACGTTAACGTACAACAGGCCAAACCACGCCGCCCTGGTAAGGATAGCAAGGGCAATTAATACACTGAGTGCAACCCATCTCTTGTTCCCAGACATCCATCGCAGGAAGCCATCTACAACAGATTTTTCTGCGGGTTCTTCGCCATCTCTCAGTTCCGCATTTATTTTCTTCAATGAAAGCTTAACCGATGCCATCACAAAGAGAAGAATGACCAAAATTGCAATAACGGTCATCAATCCGTGTGACTCAGAATCATCTACGGGATGGACATTGCCATGTGGATAAGGGTTGTCTGCGACCTTGGTAGTTTCAGGCGGCACATAGCTCTTAATATAGTCAATTACTTTCCAAATGTCCTCATCTGATAACGTGTTGTCCGTCATCTGAACCTTGTTATACTCTTCAAAGATCTCCATTGCATACGCATCTCCACTTTTAATAACTGCAGAAGAGCTACGAATCCAGGGAACCATCCATTCTTCTGATGGCACTCGCTTGTGAACATCCTGTAAGTCAGGGCCCGTTAACTTCCCTTCACCAATAGTATGACATGTGGCACAATTTTGCTTGAAGATCGCTGCCCCCGGATGCTCATCGTCAGCATTGACATTGGGAACAGTAATTGTACTGACAATAAATAATAATGAAAGGAGGGTGGTAAATTTTGTACTAACGGGGCTTCGGCTTAACGCACTACAGAGGCTAGAGAGTCGCATCAAAATCTTTACCATGGTTGAAAATGTCCTTCCGCTGTGCAATCCAATGTGGGCGCAAATTTAGAAGAATATTGTAGTATATAAATCAAAAATCGATAAAAAACATTCATTGTTCGCTCAATTTATAAATGAGGGTGTAATTTAGATGACAAAACGACCAAAAACAGCATCAAGAAATATGCTTCTACCAACATTAAACTAACTTTGCAGGCATGAACTGTTCGGCATTTACTCGCTCACTAATACTGTTGATTTGCTTCAGCGCGTCAACACACTTGCATGGCCAGGACAGTAATGCTAAGCAGGACACGAATGGGATTACCATAGTTCAAGACAAGCGGATTCCAAAATTGGTGGCCGCCTATGTAGAGACTCACCCTGAAGGTGTGCCTGGATTACGGGTGCAGATCTTTTACACGGCTAAGAAAACGATGGCGGTAGAAGTCAAGACTACATTCATGGAGAAGTTTCCAGGTTACGTAGTGTTGGTCGACTACGATCCGCCGAATTTCAAAGTGCTGGCCGGCGCATTCAGAACCAAATTGCAAACGGAGAAATTGCTGAAATTGGTGAGGGAAGAATTTCCAGGTTCGTTTATAGTAACCGACAATATTCCCATTGAGGAGCTGGATCATAGAAACTAGCGCTTTTTACGCAGCTCGAAGTTTTTGCCAAGGTATACCTTTCGTACCTGTTCATCTTCTGAAAGCTCCTCTGCTGTTCCAGACTTCAGAATCTTGCCTTCAAAAAGCAAGTAAGCCCTGTCCGTAATAGACAGTGTTTCGCGTACATTGTGGTCTGTGATAAGTATCCCAATGTTCCTATCCTTTAACTTGCTGACAATTTCCTGGATATCTTCAACAGCAATTGGATCAACTCCCGCAAAGGGTTCATCCAATAAGATAAACTTAGGATTAATGGCGAGCGACCTGGCAATTTCAGTTCTTCTTCTTTCTCCGCCAGACAGGAGATCTCCTCTGCTCGTTCTCACATGATTGAGTCCAAACTCATCCAGCAAGAGCTCAAGCCTGTCCTTCTGTTGGTTTTTAGGTAACCCTGATATTTCAAGCACTGATCTTATGTTGTTCTCCACACTCATCTTTCTAAAAACTGAAGGCTCCTGTGGCAGGTAGCCAATTCCTAGTTGCGCTCTTTTGTACATTGGCTCCCGTGTAATGTTCACGCCCTCTAAATAGACACCTCCTGAATTGGGTTTGATGAGGCCGACAATCATATAAAAAGAAGTGGTCTTCCCAGCACCGTTCGGGCCAAGCAGCCCCACAATTTCCCCATGGTTCACCTCAACGGATACATCATTAACAACAGCTCTACCGCTGTATTTCTTTACGAGGTTTTCTGTGTGTAATCGCATTCCCTAAGCGCCATTTGGCGCAAAATCATCTTTGGTCATTCCCAGCCACTCTAAAGCACTGCCACTCAAAAGCTGCAACTTTGTTGAGTCATCAAAAGACATCTCTTTGATCAATTTACCCGGCTCCAACTCCCCCAGCGGGAACGGATAATCTGTACCAAGAGCAACCCTGTTAGCACCAATTAGCTCCACTATGTATTCCAACATTTTGGGGTCGTGCACCAGGCTGTCCAGGTAAAACCTGCCGAGGTACTCCTTGGGATTAATAACATTGTCTGCCGCAACAAGGTCCGGCCGAACATGAAATCCATGTTCTATTCTTCCAATAGTTCCGGGAAATGCTCCCCCACCATGCGCAAATGCCACTCTAAAGCCTGGCAGCCGTTCAAAGATTCCCCCGAATATCATCGAACATATGGCCAAGGATGTTTCTGCAGGCATGCCTACCAACCACGGCAACCAATAATCGGGCATTTTTTCCTTCGCCATCCACCACCATGGGTGAACGAAGAGCGCCATGTCCAAATCTTGCATAGCCTCAAAAATCGGATAGAGAGCCGGTTCATTGAGGTTCCAATTATTAATGTGACTCCCTATCTGGATGCCTTTAAGGCCTATTGATTTACAACGCTCAAGTTCTTTAATGGCCAATTTAGCGTCCTGCATAGGAAGGGTTCCAAGGCCAGCAAATCTGTCCGGGTATTTCTGTACAATCCCGGCAATGTGATCATTCAAGAATTGACTGAGCTCTACGGTGTGCTTAGGATCCGCCCAATAGGAGAACATCACAGGTACCGTTGAAAGAACTTGCACATCCACTTCATGACCATCACATTCAGTCATCCTGGTTTCTGCTGACCAGCAGTTATCCTGAACTTCTCTAAAGAATTGGTCGTCCATCACCATCCTGGCACAACATGGCTTGTGGTGGTCCAGATGGATAAATCCCCCATATCCGAACTTTTCCTTAAAATTTGGAATATTCTCCGGAAGAATATGCGTATGAATGTCTATTGTAAACATGAACCGTGTTAGGCTGGAGGTGCCATGACGGTACCGCAACTTTTGCAGGTGCGCTTCTCTTCAGAAGAATAAAATCTTTCCATAATTGGTGGGAATTGCTCGACTATATCGTCCAGGTGGAAATACTCCTTGTGTAGTGCCTCATTGCAGTTCTCACAAAACCACAACAACCCATCTTTATCGTCATCCGTACGTACTTTCTCTATGACTATACCGATTGTATTTGCTGGCCTTCGTGGCGAATGAGGCACCTTGGGAGGCAGAAGAAACACATCACCCTCCTTAATTTCAATTTCAACCGGCTTCCCATCTTCCATGATCCCCACCGTAATGTCTCCTTCTACCTGATAAAACAGCTCCTCGCTTTCATTGTAATGATAGTCCTTGCGTGCGTTCGGACCACCGACCACCATAACGACGAAGTTATCTGTATCTGTATAGACACATTTATTTCCTACAGGGGGTTTTAGGAGAGACCTGTTTTCCTCAATCCAACTCTTGATATTAAAGGGGCGAATGACACTCATAGATCTATGTTTATTATCAAATTATTACTATTTCCGATTAACCTATTCAATAATTCCTCTTTTTTGTCTTTAACCATCAGGTGCTGTCACCAATAGACATAAAGGACTTGATGCTGGATAATTTGATGGCTAATCTAGCATCTAGAAACCAGCATCCTTTTTCCATAATCGAGACATTTTTAAAAGAGATGCATAATTTTAAAATAAAATGCTAGGTTAAGTTCCTAATTTTGTGGCTAAGTTAAAAAACATTTAAATAGCAGATATGGACTTCAGTTTACTAAAGAAAACAGCTTTCGTTTGTGGCAGCACGCAAGGTATTGGAAAAGCCATTGCCCTGGAACTTGCCAGCATCGGCGCTTCGGTCGTTTTGTTGGGTAGAAACGCATCAAAACTCAATTCAGTATTGAATGAGCTGGATAATTCTCAGGGACAGGAACATCACTTCATAAAGGCTGACTTTGCCTTTCCCAATGAATTGAAGGTTAAAGTAGAGGAGTATATTGAGGAGCATAAGGCGGTGCATATACTGGTCAATAACACGGGAGGACCTGCTTCTGGCCCAGCTTTATCTGCAACATCAAAAAACTATACTGATGCTTTTGCCAATCATCTGATTTGCAACCATGTGATGGTACGAGAGCTTTCAGAAGGAATGAAAGCAGCAAAATACGGCAGGATAATTAATATCATCTCCACTTCTGTAAAAGAACCAATTCAGGGCTTGGGAGTGTCAAACACTATACGAGGGGCGGTTGCAAGCTGGTCAAAGACACTTTCCAAGGAATTGGGCCCGTTCGGAATAACCGTTAACAATGTTCTCCCTGGATTTACCAAAACCGACAGATTGAACGAGCTGCTTGAGAACAAGGCAAAGAAAGCCGGGAAGACCACTGAAGAAGTTATCAACGAGTCCAAAGCCCTCATTCCCGCAGGCCGATTTGCTGAACCTGAGGAAATTGCCAATGCAGTGGCTTTTCTTGCTTCACCTGCAGCAGCATATATTAATGGTATCAATGTGCCTGTTGACGGTGGACGGCTCAGCACCTTGTAGTCACAGAATTGGTGGAAATAATTAAAAATTATATCGACGGGACCCTGGTAGAACCAAAAAGCGGCGCCTACCTCGACAACTTCAACCCGGCTACTGGTCAAGTTTACTCCCAGATTCCCGATTCGGCAGAAGAGGATGTAAATGATGCCGTAAAAGCCGCGAAGTTGGCTTACCCGTCATGGTCCAAGACTGCAAAAGAAACGAGATCGGAAATTTTAGTGAAAATCGCTATGCTGATTGAGAAAAATCTAGACAGGCTTGCTTTGGCAGAATCTATGGACAACGGAAAGCCGGTCTCGCTGGCCAAGCAGGTTGACATCCCTCGTGCAGCGACCAATTTCAATTTTTTTGCTACTGCTATTTTACATTATGCCTCGGAGTCGCATGCGATGGAGAACGGTGTTATTAACTACACGCTCCGTGAACCTATTGGTGTGGCAGGGTGCATTTCTCCGTGGAACTTACCCTTATATTTATTCACGTGGAAAATTGCACCTGCACTAGCGGCTGGTAATACTGTGGTGGCGAAACCATCAGAGGTTACGCCAATGACCGCATTTTTACTGTCTGAATTATGTATTGAGGCGGGCTTGCCGGCTGGTGTGCTGAATATTGTTCACGGTTTAGGCAATAAGGTTGGTGCAGCCATTACCACCCACCCCGATATTCCAATGATCTCATTCACAGGGGGAACAGCAACCGGAGCGCAAATTGCCAAAGAAGCGGCACCCATGTTCAAAAAATTGTCCCTGGAACTTGGAGGCAAGAATCCAAACATCATTTTTGCAGATTGTGATTTTGAGAAAATGTTGCAGGTCACTCTCAAGTCGTCCTTCAGCAACCAGGGAGAGATTTGCCTTTGTGGCTCACGGATATTCATTGAAAAGCCTTTGTATGAAAAATTTAAGACTGCATTTGTAGAAGCGACTGAAAAACTAAAGGTCGGCGACCCTCAAAGTGCAGATGTTGATTTAGGGGCAATTGTATCGGAAGAGCATATGGACAAGATACTGTCGTATATCGAGCTGGCCAAAGAAGAAGGCGGGAGTATTTTAGCAGGTGGAAATCGTGTTTCATTATCAGGAGAGCAAGAAAAAGGCTGGTACCTGGAGCCCACAATAATTGAGGGCCTTGGACACGAATGCCGCACCAACCAAGAGGAGATATTTGGCCCAGTGGTTACCCTTATTCCTTTTGATTCGGAAGAGGAGGTGATAGAGATGGCTAACAGCACCAAGTATGGTTTGTCATCCACCATTTGGACCAAAGACCTGAACACCGCTCACCGGGTAGCTGAGAATTTACATGTTGGAATAGCCTGGATTAACTGCTGGTTATTGCGAGATTTACGAACTCCATTTGGCGGAACCAAGAGTTCAGGTGTGGGGCGAGAAGGAGGATTTGAGGCACTTCATTTCTTCACAGAACCAAAGAACGTTTGCATTAAGTACTGAAGAAGCAGAATTTCAATGTCTGGATTGGCACAGATTCTGCTGACGCCTTTTTTGTCTACATTTGTTTAAGGCCTCCTAACCCTATTAATAGTGAACCTGGTCAGAAGTAAACATATCTTAATAGGTGTTGCGGTACTCTGTTTCGCTTTTGGCTATTTCCTGCAATCTAAGATCATCTCTCCGGATTTCGTGGGTATTGCAGCTCATTTTGAAAAACATCTCCAGGAAAAGCAGACACAGATTGACAAATTACTCAACGAAGTATATAGTGTTGATCAGCCCGTCTCTTTCAATAGTACGCTGGTTAAGGGCGAATGGATTTCCGCCGTCAGGGGGTTTGAAGATTTTAGCGTGTTGGTTTTTGATAACGATAGTTTGGTGCTATGGACAGACAACAACGTGCCCCTTCCTCAAGCCTTTCAGCCTTCAAGTACGAATCCAGGGCTTACACAATTACAGAATGGGTGGTATGATGTACGTGTTCTGTCAAAAGGCACTACAACCGCAATTGGATTTATTCTAATTAAGCGGCAGTATGCTTTTGAAAATAGGTTCCTTTCAAACAGCTTTCAAGAAGAATTTGAAATCCCTCCCGGTGGTATACTGACAACGCAAGAAAAGCAGAATTCTATTCTTGTTTCTTCGATAGATGGTGGCGAGTTTGGTTACCTAGGCTTCGATGAAAGCGGTGTATCAGACGGGGTTGTTACATTCTCTTTCACCTGGTTTATGGCGCTCATTTTCTTCTTGGGAGGGATCTTGGCTGCTGTCATGTACCTCGAGCATCTTGTATTTCTTCTGGGCGACCATTTCGGAAGGTCCATGGTTAGCACTGTATTCGTAATTTCAGTTGTAGCCCTGCGGGCTTTGATGATTTGGAACAAGTTCCCCCTGCTCTTGTACGAGCTTCCTATTTTCAGCCCTTCTTTTTATGGGACTTCGTCAATTTTTCCGTCGCTTGGTGATTTTTTCCTCAATGGTTTAACTGCATGTGCACTCGCGTACTATATTGAACAAAGGTCAGGCAATGATAAGCAAGACATCTCGGCCACTGTAACTGTTTGGGAGTTTGTGAAATTAACAGTCGTGCTGTTAATCTCAATACCGTTGTTCATTCTAATTGAAGGGCTTGTAACCAATTCCAGTATCTCCTTCAACATCAACAACTTGTTTGAACTTAATTATATGGGTTTCATCGGTTTGATTTCCCTGGGGTTGTTTACGTTCTTCTTTTATTTCATCGTGGAGGCCGCCGTTAAGAACTTAACCGCATTATCCTTCAAGGCTATCGCTCTAATCAGCATTGCTGCGTTTTTTACGTTTTCCCTTGCCTGCATGATCCTGGATTATTTTGATCCGGCCTTAATTCTCTGGCCGCCGTCGTTTGTAAGCATCATCATGTTTAAGAATTACCGGGAACAAAATGTGTCACAGGGCTCAGATCCTGACAGTCGGCTCTATCCTACCATTGTACTGATTGTGGTCTCTTCAGTTTTTATAGCTCACAGTATTTCGCACAGCCATGCCGTGAAAGAGCTGGAACAGCGAAAAATACTTGCCCAAAAACTGGCAGTTGAGACCGATCCTGTTGCAGAATATATGTACGGAGAGCTGGAAAGAAGCTTACTTGAGGACCCCCTTATTGAGAAAGAGGCGATGAATATAAACAGCTCCAAGGACTCACTGTTTGAACATATTAACGACAAGCATTTAAGAGGGTTTTGGGAGAAATACGATGTTCAGATAACCATGTGCGAAACGGGAGATTCTTTGCTCATTCAAGGGGAGAATATTACTGTTCCCTGCCTCGAATTCTTCAAGGACATGGAGCGCGCACAGGGTGCTAGAACCATGGCTAAAAACCTCTCCTATCTGGACAACAACAATGGCCGGGTGAGCTATCTGGGAATAATTGAACTGGAAGAGGTCACTTTTTTCATGGAGTTTGATTCAAAGATCATTCCCGAGGAGCTGGGCTTTCCTGAACTGCTGCTCGATCTAGAGGTAAGTGAACATCTTCGTGATGCTTTGAAATATTATTCATACGCCAAGTTCAAAGACGGTAAAGTCAGCAGCCAATCAGGTGAATACCGGTTTAGCGGTAATCTTCCTGTGCAGGAATATGAAAATGACTTCGCCTCCATTGATGCGGAAGGCTACAACCACCTTTTTTATAAAGTTGACGCTAGTACCACCATAATATTGAGCCGAAAGCAAGAGCAGTATCTAGATCCGGTTTTTCGCTTCTCTTACCTGTTTGCGATGTTTTGCATTATGTCGCTGGTGTTTTTTGGACTAAGCCAGATGCCATTCTCAATGAATGCGATTCAGTTGAGCTTCCGCAAGAGGATTGAACTTTCCATGATCCTTGTGCTTCTGATTTCGTTAATTCCGATTGCCGTGGGAACTAAATATTACATTGAGAAACAATATCAAACAAGAAACGATCAGAATATTCGAGAGAAGATTCAGTCTGTTTTAATAGAAATTGAGCACAAGTTGGCAGACGAAGAACAAATTACGCCAGAGCTACAGGAATACATCGCTTATTTACTCCAAAAATTCTCTTATGTGTTCTTTACCGATATCAACTTATATAATCTGGATGGTTCCCTAATAGCTTCCTCCCGCCCTAAGATGTTCAAAGAAGGGTTAATAGGAAGCCGGATGAACGCCAGAGCTTATGAAGCGCTGGCTGTAGATGCCAAATATGAGTTCATTCATCAGGAGGAGATCGGCGAGTTGAGCTTTCTTTCCGCATACGCACTCTTTCGGAATAAAGATCAAGAAATACTGGCTTACTTAAACCTACCCTATTTTGCCAAGCAGGATGATGTTAAGAAAGAAGTATCTACATTCTTTGTTGCACTTTTCAATATATACGTGGTGCTCATTCTGATCGCAGTTATAATCGCGCTCATTATTTCTAACAGAATAACACAACCTCTCAGGCTGATACAGGAGAAGTTATCCAAGGTAAAAGTAGGCACACCCAATGAACCCATAGATTGGAAAAGCCGGGATGAGATCGGCAATCTAGTGGATGAATACAACAGGATGCTAAAGGACCTGGAAAAGAGTGCGCTTCTATTGGCAAAATCTGAGCGTGAAAGCGCTTGGAGAGAAATGGCAAAGCAGGTCGCCCATGAAATCAAGAACCCCCTGACACCGATGAGGTTAAGCGTTCAGCATTTGCAGCGTGCCTGGCAGGACCCAGATGTTGATTGGGAAAAGAAACTCAATCAATTCACCCAATCCCTGATCCAGCAAATAGATGCATTGACCAACATTGCCGATGAGTTTTCGAATTTTGCCAAGATGCCCAAAACTAAAAATGCGATTATTGATCTGGGTGAAATATGTCTAAACGCAATCGATCTTTTCCAGGAATCAGGGCCTGTCAATATTTCTTTTCAAAATACTGCCAGCACGGATGGAGAAACGCTTTTAGTGTTGGCCGATAAGGAGCAGCTAAATCAGATCTTAAATAACCTGATTAAAAACGCTATACAGGCAATTCCGGACGCTGTACAAGGTAAGATCGATATTCGAATTGAGGAAAGGGATGAAACCTACATCGTGTCAATTAAAGACAATGGTACCGGCATTAAAGAGGAGGAATACGACCAGATTTTTGCACCAAATTTCACCACCAAAACAGGAGGAATGGGGCTGGGTTTGGCACTTGTGAAAAATATGATTGAAAATGCCGGAGGGACGGTATGGTTCGAATCAAAGGAAAAATCAGGTGCGACATTCTTTTTCTCATTACCAATTCACAAAGTCCAGTCGTCTTGAGACGTCCTTTTATTGTACCTCTTAAATCTTACCTTTGCCTGAAAATAACCTGAGGAGATGGAGCGCCCTGTAAGAGTACTTATTGCCAAAGTAGGCCTTGACGGACACGATCGAGGGGCCAAGGTAATCGCCTCTTTTCTACGAGATGCAGGCATGGAAGTCGTATATACAGGCCTGCGACAAACCCCAGAGAAAGTGGTTAATGCAGCACTTCAGGAAGATGTTGATGCCATTGGTGTAAGTATATTATCCGGTGCACACATGACGGTATTTCCCAAGCTGCTCGGTTTGATGAAAGAAAAAGGCATGAATGATGTTCTTTTAACCGGGGGAGGAATCATCCCAGACAAAGACATGGAAACGCTGCGAAACCTTGGAGTGGGAGAGCTGTTTGCCCCAGGCGCAGAAACGTCAAAAATTGTCAATTACATTGAAGAGTGGGTTAGTCAAAACAGGTCCTTTTAACGGATGAACTGGAAAATCAGCATATTATTCTTAGTCCTTCTTTTTTGCCGGCCTGACTTGGGCATGTCTCAGGATAATCAAGAGCCCAGCTTTAATCCTCATGCTAAAGGAGCCCTGTTTTTCTATTGGGGCTATAACAGAAGTGCATACACCAGGAGCAACATCCGCTTTGAGGGACCGGGGTATCGCTTTGAGCTTGAAGATGTGATCGCCAGGGATCGACAAACTCCTTTTGACGCTGACATTTATTTACACAGTACTAAATTTACGATTCCCCAGTACAATATATCAATCGGTTACCATCTTAAGGATGGCTTGAGTCTTTCATTCAATGCTGACCACATGAAATATGTTATGGTCGCCAATCAGAAAAGCAAGATCATCGGTTTTATCAACGTAGATAATTCAAGATACAGTAATAGCTATGATGGCGAATTGATTACTCTATCGCCTGACTTTCTGGAGTTCGAGCACTCAGATGGGCTTAACTACGCGAATCTTGAGCTTACCCGCTTCTGTGAGGTAAGGGCCTCTCAAAACGGCAAGCTGATTCTCGGTTGTTTCGGCGGAGTTGCATCTGGATTGATGATACCTAAATCCAATGTAAAATTTCTAGGCGAGGGGTCCGATAAGTTTCATATAGCAGGATTTGGGATGTCTACTGATGTAGGTCTGTCTTTAACCCTTTGGAAATGCTTAGGCTTTCAATACAAAGTAAAGGGCGGCTATATCAACATGCCTGATATACTGATCAACACTCGTGCGATGCCCGATAGAGCAAAGCAAGAGTTCTGGTTCATTGAACACTCGATCAGTATCGGTGCAGTTGTACCAATTAATGTCAACAAGCAACGCTAGACACATTCACTATGGAATACAAGAATATTTTGTCTGATCAATCGAACGGCATCGCCACCGTTACTATTAATAGACCTGATAAGCTAAATGCCCTCAACAAGGCGACTTTAACCGAATTGGACCATGCCGTATGTGCGGCTTTCGACAATAACGAGGTATGTGGGATTATCATCACAGGGGCTGGAGAAAAGGCATTTGTAGCCGGTGCAGATATTGGCGAGTTCGTTGGGATAACGGTGGAAGAAGGAAGGGCCCTCTCCCAGAGAGGGCAAGATATATTCAGCAGGATTGAAAAGGGGCCCAAACCGGTGATAGCTGCAGTAAATGGCTTTGCTTTAGGAGGAGGATGTGAACTCGCCATGGCATGTCATATAAGAGTATCTTCAGAAAACGCACTGTTTGGCCAGCCTGAAGTAAATTTAGGCCTTATACCAGGTTACGGAGGAACCCAAAGGCTGATTCAACTCGTTGGAAAGGGAAAAGCGGCTGAGATATTAATGACAGCAGATATGCTTAAAGCAGATGAAGCATTGAGTTTGGGTTTGACAAATTACGTTACTTCCATCGATGAGCTGCTGCCAAAATGTGTGGATATACTGGAAAAAATTAGAGGCAAATCCCCGCTGGCAATTGGTGAAATAATCAAGTGCGTGAATGCATATTTTGAGGATGGCACGGATGGGTTTCAGGTCGAAGTGAACCAATTTGGGAATTGCGTAGCAACAGAGGACTTTAAGGAAGGGACATCTGCTTTTTTGGAAAAAAGAAAGGCTAATTTCCGGGGTAAATAAATCTATTTTGAGTTCCATAAAGCAGCTGGCTGGACAAACAGCCGTTTACGGACTAAGCAGCGTAATCGGAAGGGTACTCAATTACTTTCTTGTCCCTTACTACACCAGAGTATTCTCGCCTGAACAATACGGGGTTGTTACTGAGATGTACGCCTACGTGGCCTTTCTAATTATCATCCTGACTTATGGAATGGAAACGGCCTTTTTCAAGTTTTCATCAGAGGCAGAGAAGAAGAATACGGTCTATAGCACGACGCTGATATCAATATTTCTTACCTCCATCATTTTTATCTCCTGTGCATCTGTCTTCTCTATGCCAATCGCCAATTGGCTAGGTTACCCGAATCACACAGAGTACGTAATATGGTTCGCCATAATTGTCGGCCTCGATGCTCTTTGCACGGTTCCTTTTGCCAAGCTTCGGGAATTGAATAAGGCAAAGTGGTTCGTAACGGTCAATGTGGTCAATATTGCTGTCAACATCGGGCTGAATATTTTCTTTCTGTGGTATTGCCGCAACCATTATCTAGAACATGGCCCTAATGTCAATTGGCTCGTAGATTTTTGTTACAACCCTGAAATAGGAGTTGGGTACATATTTATATCAAATCTGATAGCTACAATAACGAAAACACTTCTCCTTTCTCCGTACATATTTAATATTCAGATTGTGTACAGCAGAACATTGATTCAAAAGATGTTGATCTATTCGCTGCCACTATTGGTGGCTGGAATGGCAGGAATCATCAACGAGACTATCGACAGAATAATGCTCAAGTACATGCTTTGGGACCCCCCGTCCGGTACGGATGCTTTAACAGAGTTGGGCATATACGGTGCGTGTTACAAAATATCGATGGTCATAACAATATTCGTGCAAGCGTTTCGATATGCTTCAGAGCCCTTCTTTTTCGCCAAACACAAAGATGGGGACGCTAAGGCGATATACGGTGATGTGATGCAGTACTTCATAATTGCCGTTTCCCTCATTTTCCTGACTATTATGCTGTACATAGATTTGGTAATGCACTTTGTAGGAGTAGAATTCCGAGAAGGAGCGCCGATTGTTCCCATCCTATTAATGGCAAACTTGTGCCTGGGCATCTACTTTAATTTATCCATCTGGTATAAGCTAACAAGCAAGACGGTATATGGGGCTGCCATCGCAATTATTGGAGCGTTCATAACCATCACCATCAACTATCTCTGGATCCCAGAAATAGGTTATATGGCATCAGCATGGGCTACTTTGATTTGCTATTTTACAATGATGGTTGTTTCATACTGGCTTGGTCAGATACATTACCCAATTAACTACCATGTTTTGAAAGGAATTGGTTATCCTGTAGCAGCATTTGCCTTATACTATATCAGCACGTTAATAAGTCAACCTGACGGCAATTATCATTTTTTGATAAATACCGTAATTTTGCTATTGTTTGTGGGGACTGTATATAAATTAGAAAAGCCCAAATTCGCGGCCAGTAATCCCGTTAAGTAACATGGTAAAGGTCAAAGTAATAAATGAATCCAAACATGCTCTTCCGGAGTATGAAACGAATGCATCTGCAGGAATGGACCTGCGGGCAAGCTTAGATACACCGGTGACCCTTGGTGTTATGCAACGAGCGTTAATCCCAACAGGTTTGTTTATTGAGCTGCCGCCAGGTTATGAGGCACAGGTAAGACCCAGAAGCGGATTGTCAATTCAGAAGGGTATCACTGTGCTGAATTCTCCGGGTACTGTTGATGCGGACTACCGGGGAGAAATCAAGGTTATTGTAATCAATCTATCCACTGAAGACTTCATTGTAGAGGATGGAGAACGAATCGCCCAGATGGTCATTGCCCAGCATGCCACAATTGAATGGGAAAACTCAGTTACGCTGGAAGAAACTGCCCGTGGAGCTGGTGGCTTCGGAAGTACAGGAAAGAAATAAAATATAATAACGAAATAGATGAACCTGATAGTCCCTATGGCGGGAATGGGCAAACGACTTCGCCCACATACGCTAACCATACCAAAACCCTTGTTACCCATTGCAGGTAAGACGATTGTTCAACGACTTGTGGAGGATATTGCACAGGTTTCTGAGGAGAGTATTGAGGAGATTGCATTTGTCATCGGCAATTTTGGGGATGAGGTTGAGTCACAGCTGAAGAAGATTGCTGCTGACATTGGGGCTGCTCCGAAAATCTATTATCAGGATGAGGCACTCGGAACGGCACATGCTATACTTTGCGCTAAAAGCTCGCTCGTTGGGAAGACCATCGTGGCTTTTGCTGACACCTTGTTCCGGGCGGACTTCTCACTAGATGAAAAACAGGATGGAATTATTTGGGTTAAGAAAATTGAGGACCCAAGTGCCTTCGGGGTTGTAAAGCTAAATGACGACAATATCATTACCGATTTTGTTGAAAAACCAGAGGTTTTTGTGTCAGACCTCGCTATCATAGGCATCTATTATTTTAAGGATGGTAATTATTTGAAGGAGGAACTCGAGTATGTGATTGACAATGACATCAAGGACAAAGGGGAGTATCAACTAACCACCGCTTTGGAAAACATGAAGCAAAAAGGCACCCGGTTTACAGCTGCTCCGGTGACCGACTGGCTGGATTGCGGAAATAAGGATGCAACAGTTTCAGCAAATCAACGTATCCTAGAGATTACGCATGAAAAAAACAAAGGTGAAATTTGTGGAACTGGAGAGATCATTGAACCGTGTTATATAGGGAACAACGTGAAATTCTCGAATTCGGTAATTGGGCCATTTGTTTCAATTGGAGACAATACGGTTATTGAAGATTCGCGAATCAACAATAGTATCATTCAGGCTAATTCTAAAATCCAATCGGCTCACTTGACTAACTCCATGATTGGCAACTATGTAGAATATTTGGGAAATGGAAAAGAAAATGGGGAAAGCAGCGTTAGTATTGGTGATTATTCAACGATCGAATAATGCCTGCCGAAATATTGATTGAACAGAAATAATGAGAGCCTTAAGCATATCGGTCATCCTGCTCGTTTTGACAAGTTGTTCTGTTCTGAATAAATCTGATTCAGTTAGGGGCTATACCAAAATGTCACCAAAGGAGAAGAGCTCTTTTGACCGATTATTCTACAGTGCCAACAAAGAGAAGATCTTAGGCAATTACGATGAGGCAGCAGGCTTGTTTTCAGAGTGCCTGAGGAAAGACCCTAATAATGCTGCGTCCAATTACGAGCTTGCGAATCTTTACCTGATGATGGGCAAGCACAAAGAATCAATTTACTTTTCGAGACGGGCCGCATCTGTTGACCCAACTAATCTCTATTATCAGTTTTTTCTTGCAGAAGCTTATAAGCGAAGTAAGCTCTTTGACAAGGCGGGCAAGGTGTACAGGGAGATGGTTAAGCTTTACCCCGACAACCTGGATATCCGTTTTGAACTCGCTGGTGTACTTCGAGCAGACAAAGAATACGCTAAGGCTATTGATGAATACAATAGAATTGAAGGGCGGTTGGGTATTGTAGAGGAGGTGTCCTTGCAGAAGGAGCTGATCTATATACACATGAATAAGATTGATAAAGCGGCTGCAGAAATGGAGAAGTTAATCACGTCCTGTCCTGATGATTCAAGATATTATAGTATGCTTGCTGAATTATATCTGGCGAATAACGAAAGTGAGAAAGCACTGAAAACATTTGATCGTCTATTGGAGAAGATGCCAGATGACCCATTCGCTCATATTGCCCTGGGAGAATACTATCGGTCAAATGGGGAGCAGGAAAAATATTTTAGCGAATTGGCGATCGCATTCAAAAGTCAGGAATTGCCTCTTGATAAAAAAGTTGAGATTCTGCTTTCCAATTACTCGAGTACTGAAAGTTTTCCGGAGTTAACTGCCCAAGTACTGGAGCTCTGCAAGATTATGGTTGCTACCCATCCCGATGATGCTAAGTCACATTCTATGTATGGAGATTATCTGTATAGAGAAAACGATCTGGTGAAAGCACTCGAAGAATACCACACAGCGGTGGAACTTGATCAAGATCGGTTTTTTGTCTGGAGGCAAATACTTCAGGTAGAATCAGAGCAAAAGGACTTCTCTGCACTCTTAAGAGATAGTGAGATAGCTATTGAGCTTTTCCCCAACCAATCAATCCTATATTTATACAATGGAATAGCCAATATTCAGGGAAAGAAGTGGGAAGCCGCAATTGAAACATTAACTCGTGGGATAACACTAACTTCTGATAATAACCAACTATTGTCAAGCTTCTATTCTAACTTAGGTGACTCTTACCATTCCAGGAGAGATACTGGAATGTCTGATCAATCCTACGATAAAGCACTGGAATATGACCCAGACAACATCTACGTACTCAACAACTATAGCTACTATTTGTCCCTAAGGGGCGAGGAGCTGCAGCGGGCAAAAGCCATGTCATCCAAGGCTGTAACTATTGAGCCGAAGAACACTTCCTTTCTCGACACCTATGGATGGATCTTGTATATGGACGGCAAGTATGAAAAAGCCAAGGATTGGATAGGTAAGGCGCTGGAATCTGGAGGGGACAAAAGAGGCATAATTCTCGAGCACTACGGTGATGTATTGTTTAAACTGGGCGAAATTGATGATGCGGTCAAATACTGGGAAGATGCCCAGAGTGTTGGAGGAGGCTCAGAATTGCTGAATCAGAAGATCGAGGATAGAAAATTGCATGAAAAGCCTTAGTAATTCCCTGGTTATTTGCTTTGCATGTCTTTTCTTGATGCTTGTCGGATGCAAGACACAACAAAAAGCCGACAAGAGTCCTATAAGGAAGAAAAACCCTTCCTACTTACTTGAAAAATTAAAGGATAACGAGTTGCGCTATGAATGGCTTAGCGTTCGGGCAGCAACCAAAGCGGAGATCGGGGACAAGAATCTCGATATCACCATGAAAATTCGTATCAGGAGAGACAGTGTTATCTGGATCTCTGTATCTCCGGCTCTCGGTATCGAAATCGCCCGTATAGTAATTACGCAAGACTCTATTAAGTTTCTTAACAGGCTGGAAAAGAGCTATTTCAAAGAATCAATCAGTTATCTGGACAAATTGACACCAGTAAGTATCAATTATGAAATGTTACAGGCGCTTATCACTGGAAATAATATCGTGATTACGGAGGAGTTGGAATCCGATAAACCAGATAAGTACAAAGTGGAGGTCGATAAGAGCAATTACCTGCTCAGTAACCTGAAGCGCAGAAAGTACAACAAGACCGCTAAAGGTAAAAAAACAGCTGATGCAACTGTAAATAGAATATGGTTAAAGCCCAAGACGTTTAAGATAGTAAAATCTGAGATAACGAACTTCAAAAGCAACAAAAAGATTACTGCCTCGTATGACCAGTTTGAGCAAGTTGAAGGCCAGTACTTTGCTCATCTGGTAGATGCCGTGATGCAGGCAGATCAACATGTCTCCGTTAAACTGAACTATTCCAAAGTTGTGCTGAACAAAGCGTTGAAAATGCCCTTTAGGATACCTACCAAATATGAATCTCTCAAATAAGGCATTGTCCATTAATGGTTTGAAGTCCTCGTTTGGCAGATGGGTGCTCATCTTGTGTATTATCGCATTTATACCGCTCCAGGTCCTTGGGCAGAAGACCCAGTCAGAACTAGAGAAAGAGAAGAAAGAGTTGGAAGCAAAAATCGCTTACACCGGAGTTTTACTCGATGAGACCATAAAGAACAAAAAAGCTTCGCTCAATCAGCTCACCACATTAAAAAAACAGATCTCATACCGACAGGGGCTCATTCGGACGATGAACAAAGAAATTAAGCTGATGGACCGGCAAATTGCTGAAAACAATGACATCATCCGGGCCCTTGAAAAAGACCTGGAAAAGATAAAAGAAGAATACGCCAAGATGCTTTACTACGGCTTTAAGAACAGAAACTCTTACGATAAACTGGTGTTCGTTTTCTCCTCCAGGGATTTCAACCAGGCACAGAAAAGACTCAAATATTTACAACAATACAGCGAATATCGTCGTGACCAGGTGGATCTCATTTTAAGCACCAAAGTGTTGATTGCAGATAAGAACAAAGCACTTGAAAAAAAGAAGGAAATCAAGCGATACTTGATGAGTGACAAGAAGGAGGAAAGAGCCGCATTGGAAAAAGACAAGCAGGACAAAAACACGGTCTATACCAAACTTAAAGGTAGCGAATCTAAATTACGAGCAGATCTCGAGTCGGACAAAAAGCAGGCAAAGCAACTCAGTACGGCAATTGCAAATATCATCGCCGAAGAAATTAGAATTACCAAGCTAGCAGCCAAAAACAAGGAAAAATTCGGATTAACTCCTGAGGAAGCTAAACTGTCAGCAGGTTTTAAAAGCAATAAAGGGAAATTGCCGTGGCCTTTAAGACGCGCTATTATCACCAGCACCTTTGGACCACACCCGCATGAATTTCTTAAAGAAATTATGGTTAACAACAATGGGATTGATCTCAGCACAAACAAAGGTGCTAGAGCACGGGCCATATTCGCTGGTGTGGTCACTGCAGTGATTATTATGCCGAACTCAAACATCAAGGCGGTAATTATCCGTCACGGTGAATACTTTAGTGTATATGGTAATCTTCAAGAAGTACTAGTAAGCAAGGGGGAGAACGTAATATTGAAGCAAGAGCTTGGAGTGGTCTTCACAGACAATGATAAGTTTACAACCGTCAGCCATCTTGAGATTTGGAAAATGTCAGGTGACGAAACGGTGAAGCTTGATCCTCAGAAGTGGCTTGCTAAAAAAAGCCATGCGGATTGAGGCTCCCGTTGAGAAATTATTAGTAGTTTTACTCTCTGATACATCTAAATATTTACCTGATGAATCCTATCCTGCTTTTTGGACTGCCCGGTGGTCCTGAGATTTTTATCATATTGATAATAATCGTTCTGCTTTTTGGTGCTAAAAAAATTCCTGATTTGATGAAGGGTGTAGGTAAAGGCATCAAGGAATTCAAGTCCGCGACCAAAGACGAACCGTCTGATAAAGGCGATGACGACAAGCCGGAGCAACTAAATTAATACGTTCGTCTTTTACCTGGCGAGTCCCCATCTTTAGGCTGCTGCAATATGAGCGCACCAATGACCATAGCCGATGTTCAGGCTGCTATCAATTCCGGCTCTAGCTCTTGCGTAACGATTGTTGATCGGTATCTGAAAGAAATAGCGAAACAGTCTCACCTCAACACATTTCTGGAAGTATTTGAAGTGGATGCCAAGGTCCAGGCAAAAGAAATTGATCAGAAGATGCAAAATGGATCTGCCGGAAAACTTGCAGGTTGCGTAATTGCCATCAAAGACAATATTTGTTATAAAGACCATCGTGTTTCTGCCTCTTCAAAAATATTGGAGGGCTTTGAATCTCTGTATAGCAGCACAGTCGTCGATCATCTGCTTAAGGAAGATGCAATTATTATAGGCAGGTTGAACTGCGATGAGTTCGCCATGGGAAGCTCTAATGAGAACTCCGCTTTTGGCAACGTTCTCAACCCAATTAATAACGAAAATGTGCCTGGCGGATCATCGGGCGGAGCGGCGGCGGCGGTCAAGGCGGGATTGTGTCATGCAGCATTGGGTACAGACACCGGAGGATCCATAAGACAACCCGCTTCCCTGTGTGATGTCGTGGGTTTCAAACCAACATATGGACGTGTATCCAGACATGGTATCATAGCCTATGCTTCATCATTTGATCAGGTAGGTCCAATAACAACCTCCGTGGAAGACACTGCTCTGATTATGGAAGTAATTGCCGGGAAAGATGGCTGGGATAGCACGGCGTCCTCCAGGGAAGTACCTAAGTATTCTAAACTGCTGGAATCAGCTGGGACCAGCAGAAAGATCGGATATCTTACTGATTGTCTTGAGGCCACAGGACTGGACACGGAAATCAAAGAGGGCTTAATGGGCCAGATCAAGAGCCTAAAAGACGCCGGACATCAGGTAGAGCCTGTTGGCTTTCCCTACCTTGAATACCTGGTACCAGCATATTATGTGCTTACCACGGCCGAGGCATCCTCTAATCTGGCTAGATATGATGGCATTCATTATGGTTACCGAAGCGGGCACAATGATTCCCTTGACACAACCTATAAGGCCTCAAGAACAGAAGGGTTTGGCACAGAAGTTAAAAGAAGAATTATGTTGGGCACATTTGTTTTAAGTGCTGGATACTTTGATGCCTACTACTCAAAAGCACAAAAAGTTAGGCGCATCATACAAGACGAAACCACTAAGATCCTCAATCAATACGAGTTTATTTTACTGCCAACTACTCCGCGAACTGCTCCTGCCATTGGAGAGAATGTCAATGACCCTATTGCGATGTATCTGGAAGATATATTCACGGTCCAGGCCAATCTTGCAGGCTTGCCAGCCATCAGCCTCCCCCTGGGCAAGCACAGCAATGGACTGCCTTTTGGAATACAGCTAATTGGCAACAAATTCGAGGAAGCAGCTTTGCTTTCTTTTTCAAAAGAAATATACCAAAATTAGCCTTCGCTCGGGATTGCTTCTTGTGGCGCGTATAATCAGACAACAAATAAAATAATTTGTATTATTGTATTCCTTAAAAAATTGATGCATACCAACAGAAAAATTATCTAACTACACCAGTATGAAAAAAGCATGCTTCTTATTTTCATTATTTCTTGCAACTGCGCTTGTCAATGATGTTGCAATGGCTCAAACAATGTTTCAAAAGGTCATTGGTGGAACTGCTGGGGATGAGCTGGTAAATTATTCTCAAATGACCTCAGACAGCGGACAGATCCTTGTAGGTTCCACCGATGGTTTTGGATCTGGATCTACGGATGTTTATCTGGCAAAAACTGATGCCAATGGGACGCTGGAATGGAATAGAACGTATGGTGGTGTAGGTGCAGACGTTGGGTATGATGTCCGTTCCACATCAGATGGCGGGTACATTGTCGTGGGGTCGACAAGTAGCTCAGGAGCAGGTAGTGATGACATTTTTCTCATTAAGACCGATGCAAATGGAGACACGCTTTGGACCAGAACTTACGGTGGTGCAACAATAGACGTTGGGTATTCTGTACAACAAACATTCGATGGTGGCTATGTGCTGGTAGGATATACTGGAAGTTTCGGGTCTGGAGCTGATGACGTATATGTCATCAAGACAGACGCTAATGGAGATACAACCTGGACGAAAACGTACGGAGATGGAACTTATAACTATGGTTATTCTATCGTGCAGACTGCTGATAGTGGCTATATTTTTACAGGGGAAGATGATTATTTCGGAGTTAATGATGCTTTTCTGATTCGAACTGACTCATTGGGCGATACCCTTTGGACCAAGACTTATGGCGGCGGTGGGGCCGACGTAGGTTGGCGTGTGATTCAAACCATGGATGGTGGATATGCTCTAGGAGGATACTCGAATAGTGTCGGTGCAGGAGATTTCGATTTTCTACTCATAAAAACCGACAATTTGGGCGACACTGTTTGGACGCGTGCTTACGGAGGAACAGGCCAAGATATCGGTTTGTCCCTGGTTGAAACTGCAGACACATCATACCTTATGAGTGGATACACATTTAGTTTTGGAACAGGCGGGGATGCATACGGCCTTGCTGTTGACTCTATGGGTAGTTTGTTGTGGTCAAAAGTGTACGGTGGCACATCAGGAGATGCGGCGTATTCCATGGAGCTTAAAGCAGATGGAGGATATACGATCGGGGCATACACTTACAGCTTGGGAGCAGGTGACGCTGACTACTACCTGTTACACACTGATGCAACGGGAAGCACTGGAGCATGTTACGAAGCAAGCGTAACCCCAACAACAACTATCCCCACTATGAGTATTGGAACATTTGATGTTGCAACGGCCATGGGTTCGATAGTAGGGATAGCAGGAACTACGGTTACTGATCCTGCAGGAACCTCTCGTGATGGCTATTTTGTATCGATCAGTAGTTCAACAAACAATGTCTGTAATAGTGATTCTGCAGGTACGGCCACAGCGCTCGCTACAGGAGGAACAGCAAGCTATGCTTATTCGTGGGACGACCCACTGTTGCAGTCAACTGCAACAGCCGACAGCCTGGCTGCTGGAACATACAAGGTAATGGTTACAGATGGTACTGGCTGTGTGGATTCCGCGTCAGTTACCATTACTGATCCTGCCGTTTTAGCCGCCTCTATTTCTGATTCATCTGATGTTAATTGCATGGGTGATTCTTCGGGCTATGCTACCACTACACCAACAGGCGGAACCGGCCCATACATCTACCTGTGGGACGACGTCAATACGCAAACCGACTCTGTGGCAAATGGGTTGCCCGTGGGTAATTACAGCGTTATTGTAACCGACGCCAACAATTGCCAGGTAACCGCAAACACAACTGTGGTCGAACCAGCAGCGGTATTGTCGTTATCAACAAGTACAACACAAGCTACCTGCGGATTGCCGAATGGCACCGCCAATGTTTCAGCATCCGGGGCAACTGCACCCTATACCTACTCCTGGGGCACTGCACCAGTTCAATCCGACTCAACAGCAACCGGGCTTGCGTTTGGAGTATATACCGCCACGGTAGTTGACAGCCTTGGCTGTACAGATTCGGCTACTGCCAGCATTACCAATGTCGGCGGGCCAACCGTCTCGATTACCGACAGCACCAACATTCTGTGCAATGGAGATTCAACGGGATCAGCCACCGTTACCCCTGTAGGCGGAACCCTTCCTTTCGCGTATCTGTGGGACGATGCCAATGCGCAAACAGATTCAATCGCTGTAGGTTTACCAATGGGAACATACACTGCCAGTGTAACCGATGCCAGTGGATGTGGAGCAGTTGCGACTGTTACACTCACAGAGCCAGCCGCTCTTTCCCTTACTATGACAAATGATACCGTAGATTGCTTCGGCAACGCTACCGGAACAGCAATAGTAACAGCGGCGGGCGGGACGACCAGCTATGCATACGCATGGGATGACGCAGCAACTCAGTCAACTGCTACAGCTGACAGCCTTGTCTCTGGCAGCTACCAGGTTGTTGTTACAGATGGCAACGGGTGTATGGATTCTGCAAGTGTTACCATAACAGAACCTGCAGAGATCGTACTTACGATTTCAGATTCCAACCACGTTGTCTGCAACGGTGATGGGGACGGATCCGCTACGGTAAGCGCCAGCGGAGGCGTAGGCACGCTCACGTATTTGTGGGATGACCCAAGTGCACAGACCACAACGGTGATGGCCAGTGTAGACGGAGGTACGTACGTATGCGTCGTCACAGATTCAACAGGATGTTCTAATTCAATATCATTTGTTGTCAGCGAACCAACAGCGGTGAGCGTAAGTTTATCGTCCTCAGTCTCGGTAGCGTGTAATACAGATTCATCAGCTACCATAACAGCCACTGCATCTGGGGGAACAGGCACCTTCACCTATCTGTGGGATGACCCAAATACTCAAACTACGGCAGTGGCCACAGGAATTGCAAATGGCACCTATTCTGTTGTTGTTACAGATAGCGTAGGCTGCTCGGTTATGGATTCCTTGTCATTTGGCCTTTTGGCCTCAATCTCTACAAGTACAGCACCAGTATGCGGTGGTATTTGTGATGGGTCTGCAACCTTGCTGGGTACAGGCGGATCAGGAACTGTGACTTATTCCTGGGATGACCCGAACAACCAAAATACAGCAACAGCTACTAGCTTGTGCAGTGGGAACACATTCACAGGAACAGCAACAGATAACAGTGGGTGTTCAGCTACTGCCTCCGTTACTTTCGCACCAATAACACCGTTAGATGTTCAGCTTATCATCACCGATATTAAGTGCTTCGGCGACGCTACCGGTGCCATAACAGCATTCGTCAGTGGCGGTGGTGGCGGTTACCAGTATTTGTGGCCTAGTCTTGGTAACAACACTGCTTTTGTGAATACCCTGTTGGCTGGCAATTATGATGTAATTGTAACGGACGCAAACGGTTGCGCCGTCTTGAACACCGGACAGGTTGCGCAACCTGCAGCCGCACTTAGTCCTAGCATTGTGACCACACCCGCTAGTTGCTTTGAAGGCTCTGATGGGGCTGCTGATTTGACAGTTACGGGGGGAACAGCTCCATATGGATACAATTGGGGGAATGGAGGCGCTGCCGCGCAGGATACTTCTGGAATGGTTGCAGGGACCTATTACGTTACAATAACGGATGATAATGGTTGTTGGGTTATTGATACTGCAACCATTACAGAACCTGGAGGCATGATCCTCGCAGGCAGCAGTTCTGCTGACCTTGGCAACAATTCAGGGCAAGCATGGGTTTCCGTGAGCAGCGGAACTTCCCCTTACAACTTTCTTTGGGATGATGGCTTGAGCCAAAGCAATGACACGGCAACAGGGCTTGCAACTGGTGAATATTCTGTTCTCGTGACGGATGACAACGGATGTACAAACACGCTACAGATTGCGGTTGGGGATGGCTCTGTTGGTGTATTTGAAACTAGTTATGAAGGTGTTTGGGATGATCTGGCCAGAGATGTAGACATTCTCTCCGGAGGGGGACATGTAATCGCTGGGGTTACAGAGAGCTTCGGCGCTGGTGGCTCTGACATGTTTCTGGTTAAAACCGATGACAATGGAAACTTTGATTGGGCCAAGGCCTATGGGGGTACTGGCGATGACGGAGCTAACTCCATAATGGAGACTTCAGATGGTGGATACATCATGGCCGGCTATACTGAGTCGTTTGGGGGCGGAGGATACGATATCTATGTCGTTAAAACTGATGCAACTGGCGTTGTTGATTGGACGATGGCTTACGGTGGCGCTTTGGATGATCGAGCCTACTCTATTGTGGAGTTGTCAGGGGGTGGATATACGATTGCCGGCGGAACGAGCAGCACTGGTGCGGGAAGTACGGATGTATATGTGGTTAATATAGACGGTAATGGTGCTGTGCAGTGGACACAGACTTACGGCGGTTCCGGATATGATTATGGATACGACATTAAAACAACCTCTGATGGTGGATATATTATTGCTGGATATACAATGAGTTTCGGTGCTGGTGAGGCAGACGCTTATCTCATTAAAACAGACGCTACTGGTACAAGCTCATGGACCAAGGTAATGGGTGGTGACGGAGATGATGTTGCATGGTCTGTAATCGAAACATCAAGTGGCTATGCACTAACAGGTAATACCGAGAGTTTTGGTAGCGGCCAGCAAGATGTGTATTTCGTACTAACCGATGCAACTGGAACCCCGACCGTCACCCGGGCCATCGGAGGCTCTGCCATTGACTATGGCACCGATCTGATTCAAACAAGTGATGGTGGTTACGCTATTGCTGGGTACTCTAAAAGTTTCAACAACAATGGCGATGATGTATATATCGTCAAAACGGATGGAAGTGGAGATGTTGTTTGGTCAAGAACCTATGGGGGAGCCTTTAATGACAGGGCCTGGTCTATTCAGGAAACCAGCACAGGTGAGTTAGTCGTTGCTGGTAATTCTCAAAGTTTTGGCCTGAGTGTAGCGTCTGGCAATTGGGAATACTACCTGATTAGAACGGACGCTGGTGGAGACAGTAAGTGTAATGTTGGGGGAGCTACGAGCACAGAAGTAGACACCGTAGGTGCCCCGATCACAATTGGTGGACTAGGTGGGGCTGGTGGAGCGGCCTCTTCCTCAAGTACGGTAGAGACAAGCACTACCACCATGGCCGAGATTCACTGCTATACCAGTACGGATATCAAGATGATTTCAAATGAACTTTTTGAGCTGGTAATATATCCAAACCCGAATGATGGGCAATTTAACTTATCTATGAATCTGCAATCAAACAGTTCCTACCAATTCGTTAGAATCTACAATATGAGTGGTGTGCTGATGAGCAGTAAGGAAATTCCTGGAAGCGGAAACATTAAGGTATCAGTTGACTTAGGTGGTGTGCCTCCAGGTATGTACTATGTTCAGGTGCTGCGTGACGGACAGGTCGCAACGAAGAAGGTGATTGTTCACTAAGTGCCAGTGCGATTGTCAATAATTGAAGCGTAGCAGAATTGTGGTAACCCTCTGGGTCAAATTGATCTATATAAAACCTCCGCTTTTTTGCCATTTACCGTTCTAGCCGTTGACAGGCGAGTTCCTCTTCTATAACATTCTTTAAATCATAGTATGATTTTGTAACGTGGCGTGCAATAATACCCGCTGCAAACCTAGTTCCGCTCCTCAAGTTTCTCAGAACAGAGAATATCTATTGTCCTCTCTTTAAATTTCATGAGCGGCACTCTGTAACATGCGTACCAATGAGATTGGTTATAGCTAAGGCAAAGAAACACATTGTTCCCATAAAATTTCCCGCAAATGGGTCATATTTTACCGTAAAAAACTGATTCTCGCTGCTAAAACCCCAGATAAGTATCAACATTCCAACGTTGAAAAGTTTCTATGGTGCCATCTGAAGAACATTTCATTTACTCGATATTTGATGCTCGAAGAAGAAACTATATAACCAAAAAGACCGTTCTAAGTATAGATACGGATAATATACTATTGGTAAAATGAGGGGAAGCATGTTGTATACACTTAGCTATATTACCATTGTGATAATGGCAACAGGGGCAGACCTGTCGGCTCAAAATGTTTCATCGTCATTGCACGTGAACAAAGACCACAATGAGGTTGACTCTCTCCCCCGGGACACACTAACCGGCATCAGCATTACCAAGGACAGCGTCGAAGCTGAGCCAAGAGCTGAATCAATAGTTGACGCTCCTAATAACGATACCAATAACACTAAATCTGGCGAAATAACCTCATTATCAGACAATGCCGTTAAAGTGGATACAATAGCCACTAAAACTGAATTAGCCGAGGAGGCCAAGCTTACACTTCCCATTCCCCCAGGCACCTTTCACGATACTAAATTCACTTATGTTGACGATGACGAGGTACTTGCCATGATCGATAGTTTGATAAGCGAGTTGTACGAAGTCAATTCCTGCCTGGACACGGGTGCAGCCAGACGCAATACATACGAGTTCTGCGATGATCTAATACCGCTGTATTCCAAAACTGAATATGCCACACGACTTGATTACCTGGACCAGCAAACGCCTTTTTCCCTGACCTATAATACACCAGTCCACAAATTCATTGAGCTCTATGCGTTGCGGAGGAGAGGTCAAGTTTCACGTATGCTTGGATTGGCGGAAACGTACTTTCCATTGTTCGAAGAAATGTTGGACAAATATGATATGCCTTTGGAACTCAAGTATCTCGCCATTGTGGAGTCTGCTCTAAACCCCTCTGCCGGTTCACGGGCAGGCGCCAAGGGTTTATGGCAGTTCATGTATAGAACCGGGAAGATATACGGGTTGAACGTAACAAGCTATATAGACGATAGATTTGACCCTTATAAGTCTACCGTGGCTGCCTGTGAGTATCTTCAATTTCTTCATGGCATTTATGACAATTGGGACCTGGCCCTTGCCGCCTATAATTGTGGGCCTGGAAGGGTGAATCGCGCCATTCGTCGATCAGGTGGCAAGAAAGACTATTGGGAACTCTGGCGATACCTGCCCAGGGAAACACGAGGCTATGTCCCTGCCTTTATCGCCGTAAACTACATTATGGAATACGCTACTGAACACAATATATATCCTACTCCACCGCGCTATCTCGACTTTGAAAAAGACACCGTGGTGGTTAGAAACATGGTCAAGTTCGAATATATTGAGGCAGTAATTAATGTCCCAAAAGAAGAGTTGGAGTATCTCAATCCTCAATACAAACTAGGAATCATTCCTGGAATTCCAGGCGAAACTTACACGCTCACTTTGCCTACACTCAGTGTTGGCGCATTCATGAATAACGAGCAAGCAATTTATGGATATAAGACGGAGCAGGAGAGAATAGACAGTGCAGAAAAAGCTATTGCAATGGAAAAGCAAAAGCAGTACATGCAGGAAACGAGGTTAACGCATACCGTAAAAAACGGGGAAGTGCTTGGATTGATTGCGCAGAAGTACCGAGTTAATGTTTCAGATGTGAGAAGCTGGAACAACATGTCCAGCTCAAGGATCTATATTGGCCAAAAACTAACAATTTATACTGCGAATAAACCCTCTATGGCCGTCCAGCCAGTTGTTGCTAAGTCCACCACAAAAAAGCAAGAAATTAAGGACCTTAAGTTCCGCTATCATGTTATCCGTTCTGGAGATACGTTGTGGGATATCGCCAAGCTCTACGAAGGGGTGACAATTAATCAGATAAAAGAGCTAAATCAAATCAACAATGCCAGGAAGCTGAAGCCGGGCATGAAAATTAAAATCTCTCCGGCTTCCAGCTGATTGGTTGGATCAATTATTGCGGCTGGAATCTTAAGATGTACCCACAAATCAAAGTTTTCAGCGCTTGCTTCTGCTTACTTCTAATTGGAGCACTTCCGGGATGCGATGAAGAGAGTACCAGGGCACTACCCGGCTCGACTGGCAAGGCTGGGGAAGTGATACTGGTGATGGATACCAAATCCTGGAATGGCAACCTTGGTGAAAGTATTAAAAAAACACTGGCCCGAGAGCAGGAGGCACTTCCTCAACCAGAACCAATATTCAACGTGGTACACATCCCCATTTCTTCGTTCAAAGGGTTATTCATTACCCACCGAAATATTGTCATCTTCACGATTGGAGAACACGGCCCCAATGAAATTACTGAGGAGAAAAACATGTGGGCTACGTCTCAGGTGGTGGTAAGAGTCTCTGCCAACACTGAAGCCGAATGCCTTGATCTTCTTGCTCAGGATAGTACCCGTTTGGAACGCATTCTTACCAACGCTGAAAGAAACCGTTTAAGACAAAAGTTTTTGTCCATTGCCAACAAGGAACTGGCTTCAAAGCTAGAATCCAAATTTGGATTGCGCCTCTCTGTCCCTACAGATTATGTCATGGCCTCAGAGAAGGACGACTTTATTTGGTTCAGAAAAGAAACCCCAGAGATCAGTCAGGGTATATTTATCTATGTTTATGATAAAGGAGATGAGGAATTGAATAGCACGCTGCGCATTGTTGCTATGAGAGATTCGGTTGCTAAGTACAACGTCCCAGGCCCAACAGACGGCTCATACATGGCAACCATGCATGATTATCCGCCGAAATCATCTCCTTTAGATTTTCAAGGCACTTACGCCATAGAAACGCGAGGACTTTGGAATGTCGTGGGCGACTTTATGGGCGGGCCTTTTATTAGCATGACCTTCTTAAACAAAGATCAAAGCAAGGTCATTTGCATTGACGGCTATGTGTACGCGCCCAAATATGATAAAAGAAATTACTTAAGACAAGTGGAAGCAGTCCTGTACTCTCTGGAGGTTGGTCAATAGCTATAGCTTACCGGCCAGTACGCAAGACCTTTTGAACTGCTTTATTTCTCCCAGTATCCCGAAGGCCTCAAAATATATTACATAAATTCCAAGCCGGCCTTTTTCCCCATTCTCCATGGTCCCGTCCCAGGAAAAGGTGCCCTGTGTGCCTAAGAGTTCATTTTGCACTACTGATTTGATCAACCTGCCCTTGGCATCATAGATAAAAATACTGCCTACATAACCACCTGATTCAAAGGAGTAATTGATGTCTACAACATCGTCAATACCATCATTGTCAGGTGAGAATATTTCCGGCAATACCACCACATCTCCTTCTGAACTATCAGCGGGGTTGCTCTGGGAGTTTTTATACCCAGGTGTGGCAAACCCAACTGTTTCTGCCGCTGAGTGCCAGTTCGTATGGTCATGTGCGGGCCTGTTAAAATCCAGCCGCTCCAGCGACACGCCGTCTACATCTTTTAACAATGAAAAGTGCATGTCGGGATTGTATGTAACACTATCAGAAACCGCAAATAGATTATTCACAAGAACCACCGTGCCATCATCATTGTTGTACGAAGGCATTGAAGCAACCTCAAGATACGCACTCTCATCCCCCAACGGATATTCGCTGGCAATGTCGGAGATGCTGGTGGTTAACAAGACATAATCACCGGGAAAAACAACGTAGGCTGAAGTGGTGATGGGTGAGAAGTTGTCAATGGTATCATTGTCCCAATTGGCAAGCTGCCATCCTTTGAGGTCGATAAATCGACTAGAGTTATTATAAACCTCAACAAAATCAGATCCATCCGTGGTGGGGTTTGATAAAATCTCATTAATGATCAAATCGCCGGACATTCCCTGTTCAGCCAGGGCAAATTCCGCAGAATTGTCGGTTCCAATGATATTACCCACACAGTCTGTAGCGTCCGCGATGGTAGCGGTATAAACCACCTGATTAATCAAATTTGCCGCCAGTGTGAGCTTTATTGTAGTGCTTGTAAGCAGCGAATCTGCTACAATAGTCACGGTGGGGCTTATCGTATACGTAACTGAGGCAACGCCCTGGCTGTCTAATGGCTCATTGAACGTTAAAAGCACGTTTAAGGTGTCGAGTACATCAGCCCTCACCAATTTTGGGGCCTCTGTATCCGGATTACTGGAAGAGATAGAGTTCTGAATTCCGGGAGTTCCACCATTCGCATTTACGCATGCCGCCCAATTTGATTCCTCAGCACATGGATTCGACGGGTCTATCATCTCCAGGGTCCAGCCACCATCATCCTTGAATGTGTTGTTGTACCAACTGGCTGTATAACCTACAGCATGCAATA
>JYMV01029715.1_pt1 | contig 100815 bp, 94 predicted proteins | sample 338911 | NCBI WGS metagenome assembly JYMV01 (sample SAMN03354496, study PRJNA234377) | hydrothermal vent metagenome | biome: Deep sea; feature: Hydrothermal plumes at the Eastern Lau Spreading Center, Western Pacific Ocean; material: Seawater | place: Tonga | collected 2009 | depth 2000 m m | reverse complement strand
CTACATTGCATATTTGAATATGACAAATCGTATTTGAAATGCCATGATACAGAAAAAAATCTCCTCCCAGTTTATTGTATTACTTATCAATTATCACTTTCGTAGTTTCGAATGAAGGAGAAAACAGAGTAAATTCAGTGACAGTATGTGTAGAAAAAAAACTATTACTATCAATTAAATGTGCCTTTCATTCTATAACCATTACTTATACCATTAACAAGAAAGTCCCAATGGAACGAGCCTTCTCAACATGCAACAGCAACACTGTACACAGAATAAAAAAGATAATTTCAAAATAGATTTCATTTTATTTCAAATCCCGACGATATTAAAGTTGACGTTTGTTTGCAATGTACGGGCACTCAAATTACAAGAATAGAAGAGGAAAATAACAATGAAGTTACAGGATAAGCTGAAAGAAATGATTCCGATCTGGAGGGAAGAAAAAAAGGAAGTTCTCTCTACCTACGGAAAAAAGAAGATTGCTGATGTAACTGTCGCTCAGGCTTTCGGTGGAATGCGTGGTATTAAGGGTATGATCTGTGACACTTCCGTTGTTGAACCGAATAAAGGGTTGATTATTCGTGGTCATCCGCTTTTAACAATCAAGGAATTATTGCCTGAAGAAGTGTTTTATTTGTTGCTCACTGGTGAAAAACCTGATAAAGAAGCCACAGCCGTCCTTCAGAAAGACTTGGCAGACCGAAGTGAAGTCCCTGGTTACGTATGGGATGTTCTGAAGGCGATGCCTGAAGATTCACATCCAATGTGCATGTTGGATACCGGGATACTTGTCATGGAAAGGGAATCTGAATACCGGAGAAGATATACTGAAGGTATGCGGAAAACTGAGTACTGGGAACCCATGCTTGAAGATGCACTGAGATTGCTTGGTGTATTGCCGGGTATGGCAGCTGGAATGTACCGTATTCGGTATAAAAAAGGCGATCCCGTCCCGTACGATAAGAGTTTGGACTGGGGAGCTAATTACGCAAAAATGCTTGGAATCAACGATCCGACAGGTAACTTTGCCAGACTTATAAGGCTCTACCTCATGTTCCATTGTGATCATGAGGGTGGTAATGTGAGTGCAAACACCTGTCATACTGTTGGGTCAGCGCTTTCGGATGCGTTCTATTCAGTGTCTGCAGGACTGAATGGATTATCTGGACCGCTTCATGGCTTAGCGAACCAGGAATGCCTGGGATGGGTGCTGGAAGTCATGGACAAATTTGGAGGAACTCCATCCGAAGAACAGATAGAAGAAATGGCGTTCGAGACTCTCCGGGCTGGGAAAGTAATTCCCGGATATGGCCATGCTGTATTGCGGGTAACCGATCCGCGTTTTACCGGTTTCAATGAGTTCGGAAAACAGTATCTGGCGGACGATCCCGTATTCATGACTGTAGACCGTGTGTTCAACATAGTGCCGAAAGTACTTGAGGCTTTTTCAAAAGAACGGGTTGATGCAGGCAAAGCTCCGATTGCAAACTTCTGGCCCAATGTTGATGCCGGCTCAGGGGCATTGCTTTATCATTACGGTCTTACGGAATTGCAATACTATACCGTACTGTTCTCCGTATCTCGAACCATGGGAATGCTATCGCAATTAGTCCTTAACAGAGCCCTAGGGACACCGCTTACACGGCCAAAGTCAGTGAGTACAAAATGGGTTAAAGAAAATATTCAATGACAGTAGACCAATGCAGGTCAACTTGCATTATCTGAATTCACTCAGATAATGCACTAAAAACTAATGTGTGATTGATTTTTCACACAGAAACAACGTACAAAATTATAAAAGGAAAAATACCATGACCATAAACAAGCTTGGTTTGATTGGCGGGGGAAATATCGGCGGCGTTCTCTTTGCCGAAGCGGCGAAAAGACGTTTGGCCAAGAGGATCGGTTTCATGGATATAAAACCTCCGGATTTAGCCAAAGGCAAGGCGCTGGATATTGCGGAAGGGGCACCGACCATTTCCACCGATATTCATTACGACGCTGGGAAAGAATTCAACGTCCTGGAAGGTTCGGAAATCGTGATCAATACGGCTGGCGTTCCGCGGACCAAGCGCCCTGACGGTACGATTCCCACCCGCGAAGAACTTTTGCAGACCAACATCAAGATCACCAAGTCAGTGGCTGAAGGCATTCAAAAGTATTGTCCGGATGCGACCATTATTTCGATCGCGAATCCGCTGGATGCTATAGTTTATACGCTGTATAAGATTTTGCAACCCCCGAAAAATAAATTGATGGGTATGGCCGGTCAGTTAGACAGCGGCCGCTACCGATATTTCGTGGCTCAGGAAGCCGGGGTATCGGTGGAAAACGTTGAAGCCCTTGTTTTAGGCGGACACGGCGACAATATGGTTCCAATCCGGTCATGCTGCCGCGTCGGCGGTATGCCGGTGGAGAAATTCGTATCCAAGGAAGCTTTGGAGGCAATCGAAACCCGCACCCGTAAAGCCGGCGGTGAAGTTGTCGGTTTAATGGGCATTGGTTCCGCCTTCGTGTCTCCTGCCTGGGCAGCATTGGATATGGCCGAAGCGATCATTTACGACAAAAACAAGATCATTGCCACCTGCGCATTGCTGGAAGGCGAATACGGGGTAAACGGTTTGTTCGTTGGAGTACCGGCAATACTGAACAAAGACGGCATGGCCAAAGTTATCGAAGCTGATTTGAATTCCGCAGAAAAAGAAGCGCTGGCAAAATCGGTGGCCGGCGTGCGCAATACCTGTGATGAAGTGGAAGCAATGCTAAAAACTATGTAAGATCGTATCTTTGAATGGAGGTAGAAGTCTGGAAACGGGCTGTAAACCGGTATAAATCTGCTTTCATTAAATAGCCTTCAGGATCCTGAAGGCTATTTTTTAAGCCTGAGTAATGTATGAAACCATACAAATTGTCACTTGTATTATATATTTTTTCCCATTATATTAAATACGACTAAAATAATCGGATATGCTTAAATTAACCCGTAAATTAGAATATGCTCTTATTGCCCTGACGCACATGCAGGGACTAGCTACAGAAAAAATTATAAGCACTAAGGAAATCGCTGAAACCCATCGGATTCCTCTGCAGCTACTGGCTAAAATACTCCAGGAATTAGCAAAACATGATATTCTGGAAGCTATTCAAGGTGCCCATGGAGGATATAGATTGAAAAAATCACTGGATGAGATGAATTTGACAGCATTAATTAAAATTTTGGAAGGGCCGATCGGAATTATGGATTGTTCCATCGATACAAACTGTGTACAGCTTGATATTTGTAATATCCGTAAACCCATCAGCCGTGTAAATGATGCTATTATATCGATGTTTGATAATTTGACATTATCAGAGATTACCGGGATTTAAAATAATGCAAGAAATTTGATATAAATGAAATGAAGGACACATTGAAAAAAGAAAATACTATAATTGATGAAGCCATCAGCCAGGATTACAAATATGGATTTGTCACGGATATTGAGCAGGACACAATTCCCCCGGGGTTGAATGAAGATGTAATACGGGTTATTTCCGCAAAGAAAGGGGAACCGGACTGGCTCAAAGACTGGAGATTGAAAGCATACAAAAACTGGAAAAAAATGAAAAACCCTTCCTGGGCAAATATCACATATCCATCTATTGATTATCAGTCAATTAGTTACTATTCTGCCCCTAAAGAGAAAAAAGAATTAAAAAGTCTGGATGAGGTTGATCCGGAATTACTGGAGACCTATAACAAATTAGGAATTCCACTGGAAGAACAGAAAATGTTAGCAGGTGTTGCGGTGGATGCTGTATTTGACAGCGTGTCTGTTGTCACAACATTTAAGAAAGACCTGGAAAAACACGGCATTATTTTCTGCCCATTCTCAGAGGCAGTTCTTAACCATCCGAATCTTGTGAGAAAATATCTAGGATCGGTTGTCCCGATGACTGATAATTTTTTCGCTGCGCTGAATTCCTCAGTATTCAGCGATGGCTCCTTTGTATATATTCCCAAAGGCGTTCGCTGCCCCATGGAACTGTCAACCTATTTCAGGATCAATGCAGCAAACACGGGGCAATTTGAACGGACTCTTATTATAGCAGATGAAGGCAGTTATGTGAGCTACTTGGAAGGGTGTACTGCCCCCATGCGTGATGAAAACCAACTCCATGCCGCTGTCGTTGAATTGATTGCTCATAAAGATGCTGAAATCAAATATTCCACTATCCAAAACTGGTATCCGGGAGATAAGGACGGGAAGGGAGGAATTTTCAATTTTGTGACCAAAAGGGGAATCTGTCTGGAGGAAAATTCAAGGATTTCATGGACTCAAGTGGAAACAGGGTCTGCCATTACCTGGAAATATCCCAGTGTCATTTTAAAGGGTGATAATTCAAAAGGAGAATTTTATTCCGTAGCACTTACCAACAATCATCAGCAAGCCGATACGGGAACCAAAATGATTCATTTAGGGAAAAACACCAGCAGTACAATTATCTCGAAAGGAATTTCTGCCGGCAAAAGCCAGAATACATACCGGGGACAGGTGAAAATTATGAAAAATGCTGAAAATGCCCGGAACTATTCCCAGTGCGATTCCATACTCATCGGAAGTGAGTGCGGAGCTCATACGTTTCCCTACATTGATGTTCGAAATCCAACTGCCAAAATGGAACACGAAGCATCCACCTCCAACATCGGAGAAGATCAATTATTTTACTGCAACCAGAGGGGATTATCTACTGAAAATGCAGTTTCATTAATCGTGAATGGATTTTGTAAAAAAGTATTTAAAGAACTGCCCATGGAGTTTGCAGTGGAAGCACAAAAACTCATGGAAGTAAGCCTGGAAGGAAGTGTGGGATAAGGAATTTATTATGCTGGAAATAAAAAATCTTTGTGCTGAAGTTGAAAATAAAAAAATTCTAAAGGGGGTCAACCTGGATGTGAAACAGGGAGAAGTCCATGCAATTATGGGGCGGAATGGTTCAGGTAAAACTACTCTGGCGAATCTCATTGCCGGCAAAAACAGTTATCCTGTTACTTCCGGTGAAATACGGTATAAGGGGAAAAACATAACAGATTCATCTCCGGAAGAACGTGCCTTAAATGGAATTTTTCTTTCATTTCAATACCCCGTGGTAATCCCGGGAGTAAACACCACCTACTTTCTTAAGGAAGCATTGAATGCAAAACGTCGCAACCGGGAGGAGGATGAAATCAATGCGGCTGACTTCATGCGCCTCATCAAGGAAAAACTAAAGGAAGTTGATCTTGATGAAACCTACCTGAAGCGATCAGTAAATGACGGTTTTTCCGGCGGAGAAAAAAAACGGAATGAAATTTTACAGATGTTAATTCTAGAGCCGGAACTGGCAGTTCTGGATGAAACCGATTCCGGTTTGGATATTGACGCTTTAAAAACCATTGCTCATGGAATCAATCAGTATCGCCGGGAAGACAGAGCTATCATCTTAATCACACATTACCAGCGATTATTAAAATATACTGTTCCGGATTATGTTCATGTCCTCATGAACGGCCACATTGTGAAGTCCGGCGGAAAAGAACTGGCATTGGAATTGGAAGAAAAAGGGTATTCCTGGCTGGAATAATGAATTATTTAAAGCATCAATTTCAGGCATTGCTGGATCACTGGCAGGATGAGAGAAAAGAAATTCGATCATTGAGAAAAACCGCTTTTGACCGGTTCAATCAATTAGGGTTCCCTACGAAAAAATGGGAAGAATGGCGATTCACAGATTTTTCAGAAATTAAGAAAAATGAATATTGTTTAGCCTGGAGTGATGATCTTCCGAAAATTCCAAAGCACATTCCAGGATTGATTCCTGACACGCATCCTATTATCATGATAAACGGTCATTACCAACCACAGTTGACCAAATTACCCGTGGGAGTTTCAGTAAAATCACATGAGGATTTTTTTCTGATTGACGGCGATGTTTACAGTTTGAATGGAAATAAGAATCCTTTTTTGGCGTTAAATACAGCTTTGATGAATTCAGGCATTGCACTTATAGTCGAACCGGATTCAATCGTTGAAAATCCAATTCAAATCATATATCTCACGACTGCTCTGTCTGATCAACTAATGAACCATCCACGGCTTGTGGTTCAAATTGGAAGAAATTCTCAAGCTGCACTTATTGAGCATTACATAGGTGAAACAAAAATTCCCTATTTTGTCAACCCGGTTACACAGGTTTCGATTGATGAGAATGCTTCATTAAGCCACATTCGAATTCTGGAAGAAGATGTATCATGCTGCCACACTGCCACGACTCATTACATCCTCAAAAATGACGCACGGTTAGACGCAACGTCCTTTTCTTCGGGCGCAAAATTATTTCGTCACGACATAAAACTGGACTTTGCAGGTGATGGTGGTGAAGCTGTATTCAACGGTCTTTGCCTAACAGAAGATCAACAACACCATGACCAGCATGTGATTGTGGACCACCAACAAAATTTTTGCCAAAGCAGACAATTGTTTAAATATATATTAGCGGATAAATCCTCCGGAGTTTTCAACGGAAAAGTTATTGTCCGGAAAAACACAAAGCAGACGGATGCTGATCAATCTAACCGGAATTTATTGCTAAGCCCATCGGCATTGATGAATGCCAATCCGCAATTGGAAATTTTATCTGATGATGTAAAATGTTCCCATGGATCCTCCACCGGCGAATTGGATGATGATGCTTTATTTTATTTACAAACCAGGGGGATCGATTCTGAAACGGCAAAATCACTGTTAATTCAGGGTTTTTCAAATGAAATCATCGAAAAGGTAAAACCAATCTCTGTCCAGGATTATATCCACAACCAGTTCACTGATTGGCTCTCATGAAATCCATACAACAAACTATGGAGGAAATCAGCGCAGATTTCGAAATTTTACCTGATCCAAAAGATAAATTTGTCCAACTCCTGGATTTAGGAAAGCAAAGTTCCGGACTCCCTTCCGAATTAAAAATAGAACAAAATAAAATTTACGGATGTATGTCTCAGGCCTGGGTCGTTTGTACAAAACAATCGGACCTGACTTTTGTTTTTCAAACTGATTCAGATGCACTCATCGTAAAAGGATTACTCCGGCTTTTGGAATTGGTACTCAACAATCGTTTGCTGGGAGAGATTAAGATCATGGAAGCTGAATCTCTTTTGGATTCTTTGGGGCTGGGACATTCTATTACCAGCCAGAGAACTCATGGCTTTGCAAGCGCTTTGCATAAAATCAAAATGGAGATATTAAATTAATGTTAGGAAGTGAAGAAGTAAAAGTTACACGGGATGTAAATGCACATCTTGTACCCTCCGGTGATAAAATTACAATTAAAAAAGGAGAATCGGTCCAAATCACTCAAGCTCTTGGTGGAAGTTACACGGTGATAATCCGTGGAAACATGGCGCAAATCAACAGTGAAAATGCCGATGCATTAGGGAAAGAAAAAACGACTCCAAAAAAAGCTGAGGCCATCCTGGGCGACTTTCATGAAGACTTGGTCTGGGACCAATTAAAGACCTGTTACGATCCTGAAATCCCGGTAAACATTGCAGAATTAGGGTTAATTTACGACTGCCGGCCTTATGAGTTGGAAGACGGACAATGGCGTGTAGAAATCAAAATGACCCTCACTGCTCCCGGATGTGGAATGGGCCCCAGCATCCATCCCCGGTGTAGCTGAAGCCAAAGTTGATCTGGTTTGGGAACCACCGTGGAATATGGAAATGATGTCTGAGGAGGCCCGGCTTCATTTAGGCATGATGTAACTCCGTGCTGGACACAGACTCAATCCGGAAGGATTTTCCATTCCTTGAAGCGGGAAACGGTGAAATTCCCTTAGTCTATTTCGACAACGCTTCCACAACTCAAAAACCAATTCAAGTCCTGGACAAACTTGATCATTTCTACCGGAAATCCAACGCGAATGTGCACCGTGGAGTGTACCGTTTAAGCCAGCAGGCAACGGAATCTTATGAAAACGCACGGAAAAAAATTGCGGGTTTTATCAACGCAAAAGAAGATCGTTCCATCATTTTTACCCGGGGTACAACTGAAAGCATCAATCTTGTTGCCTATGCCTGGGCTCAACAGCAGTTAAAACCCGGAGATGAAATCCTTATTACCGAAATGGAACACCACTCCAACCTTGTCCCCTGGCAGATCTCAGCGAAACGAACCGGAGCAACCCTGAAATATATCCCGCTCAATGATGATCTTGAATTGGATATAACGAATCTGAAAAATTATTTCACTCCCAATACAAAATTATTTGCAGTAATCCATAAGTCAAATTCATTGGGAAAAATCAATCCTGTTCAGCAACTGGTTAAACATGCGAAAACCGTGGGTGCAATTACTGTTGTGGATGGTGCCCAAAGTGTGCCTCATACAGCAGTTGATGTACAAAAATTAGATTGTGATTTTTTCGCATGTTCCGGGCATAAAATGCTGGGGCCTACCGGTGTTGGAATATTATACGGGAAACCGGAACTTCTGGAATCCATGGAACCATTCCAGAGCGGCGGTGAGATGATTGATACAGTCTCAATGGCAGAATCAACCTGGAACGACATCCCCTGGAAATTTGAAGCAGGAACTCCCAATATCGCGCAGGCGATTGGTTTAGGAAAAGCAGTTGATTATTTGCAAAACCTCAACATGAAAGAAATTGAAGATCATATCGGTGAACTCACGGAATATGCCCTGGAAAGCATTCAGAAGATAAACGGGATGAAGGTGTATAATCAGGAGAATAACCGCAGCGGAATCATCAGCTTCAATGTGGAGGGAGTTCATCCCCATGATTTAGCCCAGTTTCTTGACCAGGATGGGATTGCAATCCGTACCGGCCATCACTGCACCCAGCCCATTATGAAAAAATTAGGAGTCAGCGCTACTGCACGAATCTCCTTTTATATTTACAATACAAAGGAAGAAATTGATAAATTGTGCCGTTGTATGAAATCAACACTCAATTATTTTAACTGATCATGTCAAAAACCAGAATATCCTGGAGAAAATATTTTATGAATATTGCCAATGAAGTGGCAACCCGCTCCACCTGCGACCGGAAGCATGTAGGCGCAGTGATTGTGCGGGATAAAACTATTTTATCTACGGGATATAACGGAAGCATTCGCGGGCTCAAGCATTGTGATGAAGCCGGTCACGAAATGGAAAATACACACTGCGTCCGGACAATCCATGCCGAAGCGAATGCCATTGTGCAGGCGGCGCGGAACGGTGTGCAAATCGACAAATCTGAGATTTTTATTACAGCATCACCATGTTATGACTGTTTTAAAATGATCGCCAATGCCGGAATCACAACAATCCATTACGGTGAATTCTACCGTGATGATCGCATCATTACTCATGCCAAAGAGCTGGAGATTGAGCTGGTTCATTTAGAATAATAAAATCACGATAGTACTTCTTTGGAGAGATTAGGAATTGGAAATAGCGGATTCCAATTGATACTTCAGAAGGACGGCATCTACCTAATGGGCAAAATGGCTTATTATGGATTTATCACCTTAAATCAAATTATCAATTAGATGAGTATATTTCGTCAATTATATTTTGATAATAGGGAGGACACCTGCTGACTTATGAATGACTTACTCACCGGTCTTCTACAGGAATCTGTAAGTGGTATTGCATTGGGTTGCATATATGCCCTAATTGCACTGGGGTTTACCCTGATATTTAAAGCCACGGAAGTGGTGAACTTTGCCCAGGGTGAAATCATGATGGTGGGGGCCTATGTAAATTTCTTTTTTGTAGCGCAATTTTCAGGAGTGTCAGGTAGTTTAAATTTTTGGGTCTACCTCTTGGCGTTTGTCGGTTCAATCATTTTTGCCATTCTTTTTGGGATCTTGCTGGATTATATCATCAATAGACCATTAAAAGATGCACCTGTTTTTTCAATCATTATGGCCACCATTAGTTTAGCCATTATTTTGCGTTCGCTTACCGCCATAATCGCCGGACCTATCAGTCTTGTTCCCACATCTCCATTTGGTGATAATACGTTCAATATTGGTTCGGTTGTTATTTCAATTCTTGATATTTCAATCATTATCTGGACGATTGTCTTGATGATTCTTTTCTATTTCTTTTTCAATAAAACACGTTGGGGTATTGCTATGAAAGCAACCTCTACTGATTCTGAAGCAGCCCAGCTCATGGGTATCCCCGTCAAACAAGTCTATCGATTTGTTTGGATTTTTGCCGCGCTGGTCGGTGTAATCGGGGGTGTATTATTAGCACCCCGAATGGCGTTATTAGATACTAACATGAGCTATTTGGGTTTAAAAGCTTTCCCTGCCGCAATTTTGGGGGGATTTGGATCCATCCCCGGTGCAGTGGCAGGTGGTATCATTTTGGGAGTCATTGAGACGGTCAGCATGGGGACGCTATCATTCCATTTTTCATGGATTAAGGAAATCAATGATATCATTGTCTGGATTGTTCTGATCGTTGTGCTTATGGTACGCCCCGATGGTCTGTTTGGAAGAGCAAAGGTTAAACGGGTATGATCAAGAACCGTTACGACGACGAAAATCTAAAGTGGGTTCCGCTGATTATTGTTGCTGTATTTGTTTTACCCTTCCTAATAAAAAGCGCCACATTTAGTTATAAATATTATCTTTATGTATTAAACATGGCCGGCATTTATATCATTCTGACAGTGGGACTAGATTTACTAAGCGGTTTCACTGGATTGATTTCCTTAGGACATGCCGCATTTCTGGCCATTGGGGCATATACTTCGGCTATTTTGGTCGACCAAGTTGGACTGCCATTTGAATTATCATTGATAATTACACCAGTCATTGTAGGGTTTTTCGGGTTAATCATTGGCTTTCCGGCCCTTAGGATTGAAGGAATGTATCTGGGGCTCACAACCATGGGGTTTGGTTTTATCGTGAAAAGAATGATTATTGCATTGCGTGATTGGACTGGAGGATCTGGTGGTTTGCGAGTCTCTGATGCAACACTTTTTGGATTTGGTGTTCAAAGTGATTGGGATAATTATTTTTTCATATTCACTTTTGCAATACTGGCAGTGGTCTCCGCCCGAAGGATTATTCATTCAAAACTGGGTCGGGCGTTCATGGCGATTCGGGATTCAGAACATGCGGCTGAAGCTTCTGGTGTAAACATAGCTAAGTATAAACTGATAGCGTTTTTCATATCGGGGATGTTTGCAGGTTTCGCTGGCGTTCTTTTTGCTCATACTACAAATTTTATTTCTACTGATCATTTTGACATTCTGCTTTCCATTTATTTTATAGTAATGGTACTTGTGGGCGGTATGGGTTCCATTTATGGTGCGGTGCTGGGCACATTATTTATCGTTTTGATGGAAAACCTGTTTATTCCATTGTTTGAGGAAAGTTTATCCCAAATCATTCCAACCGTGGCAGGAGATACTCAAGCATTCATTTTCGGTTTTATAATGCTGTTATTTATTATATTCCAACCCTTGGGTCTATATGGAATGTGGCTCAAGATGAGAATCTATTGGAAGGTTTTTCCTTTCAACCCGCGCAAGCGGTTTACCTAAACCAAGGAGATGGTTATGAATCAACTACTAGTAATCGCTTTATTCACGACATTGATCATGACACAAAACGATAATAAATTATCCCCTGGCATCACTGATGGTGAAATTCTAATTGGGAATATTCAGGATTTAAGCGGGCCGCTTAAAGAATTGGGCTTTCTAATTCCTGCTGGTTCACAATTATACTTCGATTATGTGAATGAAAATGGTGGTGTCCACGGGAGGAAAATCCGTATGATTACAGAGGATCACCAGTACAATCCCCAGAAAGCAGTCGTAGCTGCCAAAAAACTGATTGAAAAAGATCAGGTTTTTTCTCTGTACAATGTGATTGGCACTTCTCCGGCTGAAGCGATTCGATCCGTTTTGGAAGAATCGGGCGTACCATTGGTTGCTCCGGCCACCATGTCCGGGACCATGTCTGATTTATCCAGACAGGCCGGTGACTTGATATTTCATACCGATGCTGGTTATGATGTGCAGTCAAACGTGCTGGTGAACTATATTCTGGAACAAAATGCAAACGCGAAAATTGGTGTGGTTTACCAAGATGATGATTACGGTGCCAATGTCCTCAAAGGTATTGCCGAAGCAGAGGAGCGTCATGGTATTACAATCCAAAAGGAAGCTTATCAGCGCGGAGCAGCAGATTTTCAAGGTCAAACAATGAACTTAGTAAGAGGAAAGATTACGGACGTTATCATTGCGGGTATTGTTCGTGAGCCTGTAACTATTATGAAAACAGCCCAGGCGATGAAATATTCACCGCGCTTTTTTGGTCACGCACCCACCGTTGATGCGAGAGTTACTTTGATGGCCGGTGAAGCGGGTGAAGGTTATACTGCCTGTTATTTCGCCTTTCTATGGGATTCAGATGAACCGGGACCTACCCTATACCGCAAACTTTGTGAAAAAGCTGATATTCCCAAAGAAATGGTTGGTATTTACAATTTCTATGGATTCGCCACAGCGCAGGTACTGGTAGAGGGCCTTGAGCGGGCGGGTAAATCCCCAACGCGAAAAAAGTTGGTGAAAGCGCTTGAAACTTTGAATAAGTGGGAGAGTGGATCATATCCGCCAATCACTTTCAACCCAAATGATCATGCCGGTGTGGAAAAAGTGATGCTGCTTCAGGTACAGGACGGAAAACAGGTCGCCATTACCGGCTGGCTGGAATAAATAAAAGTAATAACTTAAACTGCATTTATTGTCACTACGCCTCCTCCCTGCATGGTGGGACGATTTAGTGACAATTCTTTATGAGTAATCTTTCGATTCAAAACCTGCATATTCATTTTTCAGGTGTTGTTGCACTGGAAGATGTATCCTTTGACGTAACAGAAGGAGAAATATTTTCATTGATAGGACCAAATGGTTCCGGCAAATCTACATTATTCAATTGCATCAATGGTTTTTGTTCTCCTCAACTGGGTTCTATCAAATATAACAATGTTAACCTTCTGGCCAGAAGACCTCATGAGATTGTCAAATATGGTATTTCCCGTACCTTCCAAAATCTCCAGAATGTTCCTTTTATGACTCTCCTCGATAATATTTTATTAGGTGCTCATCGCAGGTTAACTGTGAGGGATACATTCACTAGATGGATTTCACGAAAAGAGCGTGGAAGAGAAGAAGCGTTAGCCTTAGAAGTTATGGATTTTTTAGGGATTGCCAACTTTGAAAAGAAGTATTTGAGCGGGCAGCCATATGGTATTCAAAAATTGGTTGAAATTGCACGTGCGCTGATTTGTAAACCAAAATTGATCCTGATGGATGAACCTGCTGCGGGAATGAATGACCAGGAGACATTGGAAATTGGAAAAATTATTTCCGAAATAAGAGATATCCTGAATATAACTGTTTTAGTGGTAGAGCATGATATGAATTTGGTCATGAATATTTCGGATCGTATCTGTGTTTTGGATTCCGGCAGGATTCTGGCAATGGGAGAACCGGAAGAAGTAAAAAATCATCCTGAAGTAATCAAGGTATTTCTGGGGGACGAAGTCCATGCTTAAGATGGTTGGAGTAGAGACGTTTTACGGCAAGATCAAAGCTCTCCATGGAGTTTCACTGGGCGTTGAAAAAGGACAGCTTGTTTGCATTCTTGGAGCCAATGGCGCAGGGAAAACAACTATTTTAAAAACTATCTGCGGCATTACTGAACCGGAATACGGCACTATCCATTTTAATGATAAACGGATCGATCATAAAGATCCTGAAGAAATCATCAAAATGGGCATCTCCCATGTACCTGAAAATAGACGCATTTTCCCTGAATTAACTGTTGATGAAAATTTGTTGATGGGTGGTTTCTTGATAAAAGATAAAGATCTGTTTGCAGAGCGTTTTGAAAAAGCCACAGCCCACTTCCCAGTACTTTCAAAACGCGGTAGTCAACAGGCAGGAACATTAAGCGGAGGGGAACAGCAAATGTTGGCTATTGCCCGAGCACTAATGTTGGAACCGGAATTGTTATTATTGGATGAACCATCTTTAGGTTTATCACCAAAGCTCGTCCAGGAAATTTTTACAATTATTAAAGACTTACATCAAGCTGGAGTGACAATACTTTTGGTTGAACAAAATGTGAACCAAGCTCTTAAAATTGCAGATTATGGGTATGTGCTTACATCAGGAAAGATTTTCTTAAGCGGAACCTATGACGAGTTATATGAAGAAGAAAAAGTGCGGGAAATGTATTTGGGTGAAGGGAAATATGTCCACAGAGCACGTTTATGGCGATCATGAGTAAACCTAACTTTAAAATTTGCAATACTGTACCTAAAGCATTCATGCATCATGTGACTGAACAGAAACATGAAATTGCAAACTGGTCTAAGATAAAAGGAATTTGGGAACCTCAAACCTGGGGTGAATACGGAGCAATGTCTAAAAAAATCGGCCAAGCCTTGTTGGCCGCTGGCATGAAATCCGGAGATAAAATTTCTATTCTAGCGCAAACGCGGTTGGAGTGGGTGATGTGTGATATGGCTATTATGTGCGTTGGCTGTGTTACAGCACCAATCTATCATTCTAATACAAAAGAACAAGTTCATTATATAGCAGAGCATAGCGATGCACGACTCATGTTTATTGAGGATCAAGAACAACTTGATAAAATTTTAGAAATTTGGGATAGATTACCAAAAGTTGAAAAGGCAGTCGTATTTGATGCTTACCATCCCAAAAATCTTCCCAATGTGATTTCGTTTGCTGATTTTATTGAAACGGGCATAGATGATGGTTCTTTTGAACAAAGGATCGAAGCCAGTAAACCGGAAGAAGTGATAAGCTTTATTTATACATCCGGAACAACAGGACACCCAAAAGCTGGAGTCATCAATAATTACAACGTCATCTCCTTGATCAAACACTTACCGGATCTGCTCGATATTCGAAAAGAAGATATCTCAGTAGCATATTTACCATTGGCTCATATTGCTGAGCGACTCCTAGGTCATTTTTTAAAACTTGTTTATGGTAACGAGACCGCCTTTGCTGAAAGTATTGAAGACATGCCGAACAATACGCGCCAGGTTGGGCCAACCATAATGTTCGGTACTCCCCGCGTTTATGAAAAATATTATGCCCGGATTTCCACAGGGATCGGGGATGCGACATGGGTGCAGAAAAAAGTTTATAACTGGTCAGTAGAAACAGGCAAAAAACGAGTTAAATTATTATCTAAGGAAAAATCGATTTCCTTCACATTAAAATTCAAATCAGCTATTGCCCGGGTTCTGATTTACAATAAGATCAGGGATATTTTTGGCGGCCGGATACGATTTATGATCTCCGGTGCGGCTCCTATTTCACCGGAAATAATACATTATTTTCAATGGATGGGTATCACCATTTATGAAGCCTATGGTATGACGGAAACAACTGGTGTTATATCTTGCAATAAACCGGGGTTTATTAAAATTGGTTCCGTGGGTCAAGTCATTCCTAAAACTGAAGTGAAGATTGCTGATGACGGTGAAATCTGTGTCCGTGCTCCACAAAACATAAAAGAATATTATAAAAACAAAGAGACAACAAATGAACTATTGAAACCTGACGGCAACAGCAGCTTTTGGCTTCATACAGGAGATGTGGGTCATATTGATAAAGATGGTTATTTATTTATTACAGATCGAAAAAAGGATTTGATCATTACAGCTGGTGGAAAAAATGTGGCACCACAAAATATAGAAAATCTTTTAAAGACCAGTTCATACGTAAGCCAGGCAATGGTTTATGGCGATAAAAAACCGTATTTGACTGCACTCATAACCATGGATGAAGATGAAATCACCAAATTTGCCCGTGACCACAAACTCTTATACCAGGACTTGGCTGATCTTTCTAAAAAAGAGGAAGTCCACGAACTATTTCGCCAAGAAGTCCACATTAAGAATGAAAAGCTGGCTTCATATGAAACCATAAAGAAATTCTTTATATTGGAAGAAGATTTTGATCAGGGCAAAGATGAGTTAACTCCTACATTGAAAGTCCGGAGAAAAGTGGTGACGGAACGGTATAGAGACATCCTGGAAAATTTGTATAAGGCATAAACTGAATCCATAAAAAGACTGGTTAGGAATTTCTTTCATGAAAAACCGTATGATTAAATGAACCTGTTATTAATGCTTTAGAAATCATTTTTCGAAACTCGCCGATTTTTTATAGAGGTAAATCCTGAAATGCTTGGTGTAGCGCACCATTCCAAATTCATCACTTTTTGGTCAGTTCTTAATTTTTTCTTTCGGGGTTTTTCTTTCAGACAACCTTCCCTTCATGCCAGGCAGCCATCACCGCCGTTTCATCCTGGTCACACTGAAGTGATAACCCTATCTCCCCTTTTTTCAATTTTCGTTCAAATTGTCCCGATTCTTTAAATGCAAATTTCCCTGTTGTAAAATATCGGTCACGAATTTCCCAGTCAAAGATTATTCGTTTCCCCGTCTTTGTATCGACAATCACGCCGTCATCCCTGAAATTTTCAGTGTTATAAATTTGCATTACCAGACGGAGGTCGTCCTTGACATTATTAAATTTTTCAACAAATGCCTTCAAGCTTACCTTATGCCGATTGTACATGCTTGGGCGTTTCATTCGTCGACTGTATTTTGGGGTGAGCTGCCTTCTATTATTTCAACAATCTTCTGTCTGATATTTTCTGGTGTAACAATTATATCGGCATGCCCGTGCTGATGAAGCCACTGGGTTGTCTGAAAATCCCGTCCTAATTTGTGTCCCACATATTGTTCAATCACCCGCCGGCCGGAAAAACCAATATTTCCGCTGTTGAGCTCAAACAACCTGATTCCCCGGGAACCATAGCCAATTGCAACTCCTCCTAGCGTTGGATCGGTGATCAGGGTGATCACAGGTATTCCTTTGTGCTCTACGCGGGTGAGGGCTACATGTGCCTTGGGAATGCCAACCATGGAAGAACAACCTTCATGCATGCGGGCGCCCCCTCCGCAGGCTTGAAGAATCATGGGCAATCCTTTTGTCAAAGCAATCTCTGCTGCACGCCAGATCTTTTCTCCGGAACTCATACAGTAAGACCCGCCTAAAAATCCGAATTCCGTTCCGCAGTAAATAACTTCATTTTCAAGAATTTTTCCCATTCCGGTGATTAGAGCGGAAGTCATTCCAGTTCTCAGGCGAGTTTCCTCCAATTTTTCACTATATCCTGGAAATTCTAAAATATCTTTATCTTTAACATAGCGGGTTTCTTCATGTTCATTGAAGGAGCCTTGATCCAGAATCAAATCCATATAATCCCAGGCGCTTGGTCTGACATACTTGTGGCCACATATATCGCAGACGTAATTGTTTTTTTGAAGGAGGGAACCATTCACAGGATCATAAATACGCTTCCCTGACTTTGAGTAGCAATCCTTGTGACGCTGTACGAATCCCTCCTTATTTATTATAGGAAGTCGGGATACTTTTTCCTGAATTAATCGAGTTTTGTTTACCGTTACCTCATCCCAATGACCAATCTTTTTCCAACGTTTGATTCTATTTTGAAAAAGTTCTTTGGCAGGAATTTTATTCAATTTTCCAATCCAATTTTTTAGAGCTGTCCCCGCAGCCTGGATTGCTTCAGCCGGATTGCGGTGTGCCGGACCAGGCTTTTCAGGTACTATTTCATCTACAATGCCCAATTCAAATCCTTCCCGGGAAGTTATCTGGGAGACTTCCGCTGCTTCATTAGCTCGGTGACGGGTATGGAAAAGTATTGACGAACATGCCTCTGGGGTAATTACAAGATAAGTAGAATATTCCATAGCCAACACGCAATCGCATCCTGTTAACGCGATGGCTCCCCCGCTGCACCCGCGATTTATAATCAGAGACAAAGTTGGAGTGTTTGATTCAATCAATTTTTGAATAGTCTCTCCAATCCGCCATGCAATGCCTCCCGCTTCTGATTCTTCCGTGGGATCAGCCCCCGGTGTATCCACAAAAGTAATGATCATTCGATTTTCTTCATTCGCCGCATCAACAGCGCGGATTGCCCTCTCATAGGAAGCCGGAGTAGGCATTCCATGGTTCCAGTGTTTTACTTTTTTGCCGTCCTTCATCATTTCCAGCATTTCATTATAACGGGAAGTGGGGCCGGTCTGCTGGCCAATTGACATCAATGGGATTGATGACCCGTTGATTGTGATCTCTGCCCGATGAGTCTGGATCAGCCAGGCGCCAAATTCATCGCTGGAAAAGCATTCTTCAACAGAATCAAATAATGAAAGATAATCAAGATATTTTGGGCGCTCAGGATGAAACGACAATTGATATTTTTCATATTCCGACAGTTGATCAATATCCTCCGCTGAATAACTGAAGTTTCCTTCTTTCTCAAAAGAATAGTAATAATGGTTCGTGTGTTCAGTCATGAACGCTTCGGGCTTTTGATTCCCTTTTTTTCATGAGTGAACGAAGGAGGATCATACACTCTTTTTGTTTCGTACTCATTCCAAGTAATTTAAAAATGTATTGATCAACAAAGTTTCTGTCTTCCTGTTCCAACTCTTTCCGCCAATTATAAATCGGTCGTTCTAAAAATCCTGAGAGTTTGGAAGGGAATTTTATATTAGTGAAAAGCGGAATCGGTAATTTAACGAGATCATTTTTTACCAAACGGACGGCGCCTCCTCCCAGCCCTCTCCTTCCAAAAAGTTCTACCATGAGCCACACCCATGATGAATTCAGAATGTAAGCCCATGTTTCCACATTTTTTCCATCCTTTGGATGCAAACCGTAAAACGTATGTTCAAATGGAAGATTGTCCTGATTCCAAACAACAACATGACGTCCGCCACGGAGGTCCATCCATAGTAAGGGCGCTTTTTTAACTTTGAATCCTCCACCATTCAAACTAATCCAGGATTGAACATCTGTTCGGGTAAATTTAATGGAAGCTGTCTCTTTAGGACTTCGAATTGCAGGAAGGGAGTTTTTGATTTTCTCGTGATGGTAGAAGGCACGATTATTCCCGGTGATGATCCCGGAACAAACAGAAAATACGCCACCGATTGTTTCTAACGCTTTGTTATCCCCTATTTGTTTCAGAAGCCACGATGGACACCTGAATAAGGATCCATGCCAGCCAAGGTCTAAAGACTGTAAACTTTCTTGGGAAATTGATTTGCTCTTTTGATCCAGGTCTAGAATTATTTGATTATTTTTCGCAGGATTTTTGCGAACCCCTGAGATAATCACTGTATTGACTTCCTGCTTAAAATGCCTAGAACCTGAATCGGTTATTGATAAAAGTTGAAATTCGTCTCTGAACAGTTTCCTTAATATTTCTCCGTATGAATTATCCATCCAGCTGTTTGGAATGATAAATGTGAACACTCCATTTTTATTCAAATTCTTTAATGCTTTCAGTAGAAAATAAATGTACAAATCACAACGTACAGATAATTTTATACCAGAAAACTCAGGTTGAAATTGTTCAATGAGCTTTTGCTTATAATCTGAAGATAAATATTCCTGCCGTACATAGGGCGGATTAGCAATAATCACATCCACAGGTTTTTTTGGTTTGCTATTGAGATAATCACCTTGAATCAAATGAGGAGAAAAGCTCATATTTCGTTTACAGGCTTCCAGAATTTCCCTGTTTATTTCCCATCCGTGAACATGCTCTGCTTCCCACCCTCTTTTTAGTTGATAATCATATTTATTACAAAGGCCATATATTTCCTGGCAAAGTGTTTTCAAAAAAATTCCATCTCCTACTGAGGGATCTTGAAACTGATACTCACAAAGGATGGTGAGAAAGCTTTCGCCGGTTCTTCTATCTGCTAATCCGGTAATGAAAGTATGATATTGATCATACGATACGTTTGGAAAATCCTGAATCAAGCGCCATAAAATTGCTTCCCTGACCATGAATATTGCGTGTTCATTTGGGGTGGACACAACTCCTTCATCAGGATCTGCACGATTATTGAGATATTGGGAGGTTACCTTTAGAATTTTGAACTCCTCCTTAATTTATTATATTGGGATTATAGACCAAAAATGGACAAAAATATCAGAATAATAATTGAATTCTTTCATGGGAAGTGATCATAAATTGACCCAAGTAGGTCCATCTCCTCCTTCGGGCGGGACCCAGTCAATGATCTGGTAAGGATCCATAATATCACAGGTTTTGCAATGAACACAGTTCGAAAAATTGATTTGAAGTTTTCTGGTTTCTCCTTCTCCAACCATTTCATAGACATCAGCAGGGCAAAAATTTTCACATGGATTCCCAAATTCCTCTGAACATTTTGTTATACAGACATCCGGATCACGAACATGCAAATGTGGAATTTGATCTTCCTCATGGGTTGTAGCAGAATGGTAGACGTCAGTTACTTTATCAAACAGATATTTTCCATCAAAACTTAATTCGTTATACCGGTTTTCAATTTTGCCTTTCTCCATCCTTAGATGTCCCGATTCACTGGACAGTCGGTTTTTAAATCCCCAGCCTCTTCCTCCTGTAACCAGTCCCATTCCGGCATTTATGAGCCCTCCAAATAATCCGTGGTCAAACGCCTGGTGAAAATTGCGAACCTTCCATAATTCGTCTCTCAGCCAGCTTGAGTTTACCTTCTTCTCAAAATCCGAAAGTGTTTCATCGGAAAAATTATTTTCACTTAACGCATCCACAATTGTTTCTGCAGCCAGCATCCCGGATTTCATTGCAAGATGAATTCCTTTTAATCTTTGTCCATTCATAAAACCAGCGGAATCACCAATGAGCATGGCGCCATTGACAGTCAATTTTGGAATGGAAAACCAGCCCCCTTCCGGCAGGGATTTTGCACCATAGGAAATCAATTCACCTCCATTCAGGACCGATTTCACCCAAGGGTGGGTCTTAAGCAGTTGAAGTTCATGGTGAGAATCCACTGCTGGATTTGAATAATCCAAGCCAACGACCAATCCTAAATCCCAGATGTCATCCTGCATACCATATAAAAATGCCCCGCCAAAAATATTATGCCCAAGTGGAAAACCCATAGTGTGTGCCACATATCCCGGATGGACGGACCCCGTGGGCATCTTCCAAAGCTCTTTGACTCCAATCGCCCATACCTGTGGATTTTTTCCATTCATGAGATCATGACGCTGAATGAGTTTTTTTGTCAAATTCCCTCTGGTGCCTTCACCAAGGATAACAACTTTTGCATGGATTTCTGCTCCGGCTTCATATTGGGATTTTTGCTCACCGTTTTTGTCAATCCCCCTGTCCCCTGTCCGGACACCAATTACCTGGTCTCCCTCATAAATAAGCTCCGTTCCAGAAAAACCACAGAAAATATCAATGCCCTCATTCTCACATTTTTCTCCTAACCAGCGTGTCAATTTGCCGAGGGAACTTATATAACAGCCATGATGACTCATGGGCGAAGGAATAAACGGGAATGAAAACTTTTTTGCTTTAGTTAAGTAATAGAGATGCTCTTCAGTCACCTCAGATTCAAACGGAACGTTCTGTTGGTCAAAATCAGGGAATAGTTCCTTTAGTGCACGAGGATCAACAATAGCACCAGACAGCGAGTGCGCTCCAATCTCTCCAGCTTTTTCTAAAATTGCAATGCTGGCTTCCTGACCCGATTCTTTCAGCAGGCTTTGCAGATGAATCGCACCAGCTAAACTGGCAGGCCCTGCACCTACAAACAGAACATCCAGTTCAAGGACTTCCCTTTCAGACATTAATTTTTTGCAGCTTCAACAGCTTCCGAAAGTTTCGGAATAATTTCAAGGATATCGCCAACAATTCCATAGTCTGCAATCTCAAAGATCGGCGCTTCAGAATCCTTATTTACTGCTACAATATTTTTTGATCCTTTCATCCCAACCACATGCTGGATTGCCCCAGAAATTCCCAAAGCAAGATAAAGTTTCGGGGCTACATTCTGTCCGGAGCTTCCAATTTGTCTGGACGGTTCAAGCCAACCGGAATCAACGATTGGACGGGAAGAACCCAATTCAGCTCCTAATGCATCCGCAAGAGCCTTTACAATTGGCAAGTTTTCTTCTTTCCCGATCCCCCTGCCAATAGAAACAATTATTTCTGCATTCGTCAGGTCAACTCCTCCTGCCTCCTCTTTAAAGGGTTCTTCTGATTGCGTCTTTATAGCTGAGCTGTCCATCTCAATTGAGATCGATCGTATCGTTGCTTCTCCAGCTTCCGCCTGGTCAGATTGATACGCAGCAGATTGAAAGCTGACCAGTGTAGTACCTTTGGATTGAGACACAATATCGGCAGCTAATTTTGCATTAAAGACCTGCTTTGTAAATACGGGAGTTCCATCATCAATCCGAAATTGAATCACGTCACTGATGAAAGGAATTCGAAGCCGGGCACTGACCCGGGGTAAAAAATCCCTGACCATGTACGTATGCCCCATAAAAACAAAGCGGGGTTTCTCCTGTTCCAAAACGGATGTAATAGCCTGGGAATATCCATCGGATGAATAATTATCCAGGAGAGGATTCTCCAATAATAACACTTCCTCAGCATTGAACTTTCCTGCATTCTCTGCTAGGTCTCCCCCGTTTTTACCCATCGCTAACATTGAAAGAGACAGATTCATTTCGGACGCAAGTTTCTGTCCTGCAGCAAGAGCCTCTAAGCTCATGCGGTGAATCGATCCTGAATTATTTTCTAGCGCTACAAGTATGTCCACCAGTCCCCTCTTACAATACCTTGATTTCTGTTCGCAATGCTTCTACCAGCCGGGTAATTTGCTGATCTATATCTCCAGTGATCATTTCCGTCTTCTTTGCCTTTTGCATGCTGTAAACACGGGTGATAGACTGGTTCACATCACTTTCAATTATTTCCGCTTTTGACAGGGTTTTTATTTCTTTCTTTTTCGCACCCATAATCCCCTTCAAGGAAGGATAGCGAGGATGGTTTATCCCGGACTGAATGGACAAACATACAGGAAGAGAAAGAGTTACCCATTGAAACCATCCCGATTCCAGTTCACGTTTGACCCGAATAGAATTTTCACCTACCTCTGTTTCCATAACCAATGTGGCAGACGACATTCCTAATAATTCGCCCATTATCACACCGGTTTGCCCCATTCCTAGATCCAAGGACTGAAGACCAGACAGAATAAGGTCAAACTGCTCCTCCTGTAATGCTTTCGCAAATACACCTGCGGTGCGGAGAGGATCTGTTTCCGGAGGACCTTCTTCCGTAATGTGGACGCCCCGGTCAGCTCCCTTGGCAAGAGCTTCACGAATGACTTTTTGAGTTCGTCCTTCCGGACCCATGCTAATTACAACCACTTCCCCATCACCATTTTTTTCACGAATCTGGAGGCCTTCTTCTAAGGCATAGGAGTCACTTTCGTTAGTCTCAAAATTCACGGAAGTTTCATCAATCCAACTGTGATCACTGCTAACCCGCGATGGAGATTCCCCCCCCGGAACCTGCTTTATCAATACACCAATTTTCATTTTGATTATCTTTAAGTCAATTTACTTTTTAACATAATTTCTAGGTGTTCCTAAAACGAAGCCTGGGTAATTCATAAACTGTACGAATAATTATCTCAAAACAATCTGATCTTAATCAAATTATTATACTAAAATTAACACATTTGTTATCTTGAAATATTTTTTTAGGAGTAGAAGCGCTAAGTTTTCACCGATCATTGAAAAAAATGAGGTCAATATTTGAGCCGTCTTATTCTGATCATTTTTGGAAATGCCCTTATTATCATCGGTATATTGGTATTGCTTTGGGCTGTGAAACGGTGGCTGGAAAGAAGAAAATGGGATAAATGACCTGGCCATTCCTGATAAAAAACAGGGCCTCTCCTCTTTATAATCTCAGTTTTATCTATTGATCAAATAAAACAGGATGAAAAATTTATCCCTTTAAACAAAAAAATGTGATGCAGAACACACGGTGTAAAAAATTTGTTGTATTCTACTACACGTCTATTTATCTTCGGATTGCCTCTAAATCTGGTTTTGTAGGGACAAAGACTGCAAAATGGACGAGTGGATGATTATGAAATTGAATATATTATTAGTGATACCTATCTAAAAACGATACAACTAAGGAGGAATCAAATGAAAATAATGTCAAAAATAATCTTAACAGCTTTAGTCTTTGTTGGGACTGTTATTCCGCAGAGCATCGAAGCAAACTATCAACTGGATTATGTAACTGTTCACTATACTTGGGTAGCGAGAGCCATGGAGAGCTCACTGGACTTTACTGGCGGTTACGATCTTATGGGCAGTTGGCCCTCTAGCGCTACGCCTGCATTTCAATGGACACTATCAAGCTTTGCTATAGGTGACACTATAACAGAAGTCTTAGTTCCACTCACATTTCAGGGAGCATTAGACTTCTTTCCCTTTGGACCAGTCGCTTTAAATTGCACTTTCAATGATGATGGAACCTTTACTATTAATGAAGGAAGCACTTACCCCACAACCCAACTTATAGACTGTGAAACTTCATCAACGGTTCCACCCGTCTCAGAGTCTGGTACCTGGACTGATGGGGGACACTCACCTTATACTGATGGATTTTTAAATACCAGTGTGAGAGGCTGGGGAATAACCCAATCCGGTACCTTCGCATGGTTTACTGCGCCAGATCTGGGTGACGGTACTGATGGTGGTGGAATGTACGATACTAACATGCAATATGACGGTATTAACTGGGGAAGATTTGATGCCACCTATAATAATGATTATAGCCAAATTCAAGATGCGTGGGTTCGCTGGACCGCCAATGACGGCATTGAATCAAACCTGGGAATCGTTGATCCTACTGATGATGATTATTTAGAGGAAGAAGCAGGAATGCTTAACGGGATCATGGGTATAGCCACTGCGCCAAGCGATATTTCTACAATTCCAACAGTTGCTGCCTGGGCCGCTCAATATGGTATCGTCATTCATGTACCTGAAGGCGATGCTGTTGCCTTAGGCGCCACGGGTGATGCTGACATGGACGGTGTACCCACAGGGCTGGTTAGCGCTAATTATGGCTACCTTTTTGATCCTATTGGTGCTGATGGATGGCCCTTTGGCTTTGGACCAGACATGACCCCTGGAACCGAGGATGATAATCCCGATGAGTTTCTACAATTTACAGGGTACTATTTTACCGGCAATCTTATGAATGCAGCGGGAATTGGCCAGGGAACTATGACTGCCTGTGGTACAGCTTATGTCTCGGGAGACGATCCAGCAGCAAATGGTGGCCTGGGTAATGGCTGCCTATTCGATTGCTTTTTGGAAGGAGGAGGTGACCCAGCAAATGTACCAGGATGCATTGCAAGTTGTTCATTCCTCTCCGTTGAAGAGTGCATTGATGATGCTACTGTTGCTGTATTAACAACATTTGGATTAGAAGGAGTTGCTCCAGGTTTAGCTGGAGTGCTTGGTGGTATGGCTTATGCAGAGGGTAATGTAGGACCATGCCTTCTTGGAGGCGGTGACCAGCTCACCTGCGTCCTTGGTGGAGTCCTCTGGGCCGTTGGTGCTGCTCAGGTTCAAACAGGCGGAGCCTGGATGTTCCCGAATGACAGTGACCACGATGTTGATCTTGCCTGCCTGGCAGACGGCGACCCCTCTGATTGTACTGGCCGCTTGATCATGGAAGTCGACAATCTTTGTTTACCAAGAATGTCAACACAAAGAATTAACGCCAGATTCCAGAATACAGCCAATGCGCATGGTGCAGCTAACCCTGTGTTCATGTCCACTGCTGCCGGATGGAATATGGTGGGACTCCCAATCGTTGCTGGCGGATATGAATACGGTGATATGTTTGGAATTGACCTAAATGGTGATGGTATACCTGATACCCCAGGAGCCACAGATGGAACCCTGTATTCCTTTGACGGAAGTTATAACGAGGAAGCAGCAATGGCTCCCGGTCAAGGATATTGGCTGAGATTTGATACGCCTTGCTGTGACCCTGCAATCTACGGTGTCCCAGGCCATCCTATGGGGGGTTATGATTTACTTACTCAGACTATTAGCTTGAGCGAAGGCTGGAACATGATTTCTGGTATTTCCGTAGCTGCGGAGGGTGATGACATAGATGATCCAGGTGATATCCTTGTTGAAGGTTCGGAGTATGGATTCAGTGGGACTTATTATCCAGCCGAATTTATTGAGCCCGGTCAGGGATATTGGGTCCGTGCAAATGCAGACGGCGCTATAACCATTGCGATTGGTGCCGGCGGAGCAGGGAAAATAACTGAACCAGTAAATTACCTGAAAAATGCCAATTATCTTACCATTACCAATGGTGATGGTCTCACAGGCATGCCTCTCCACTTTGGTGCAACTGTACCAGAAAATGAGCAGATCAGGTACGGCCTGCCTCCATTACCACCTGCAGGAGCATTTGATACTCGTTTCTCTGATGATATGAGATACACTGAAGATATGGGAACGATTGAGATCATGAACAATACAAAATCCCTCTCCATTGATTATTATGTAGTTAATCAGGAAAAATGGATTTTGACCTTCAATGATGAAGAACATCTTCTAGAGAGATCTGGAGTCATTGAATTGGATGGAACTGTCAATTCAGTTACCCTCAGAAAAGAGGGAACTGTCCCCGGTTCATTTTCTCTGAAGCAAAACTATCCTAACCCGTTCAACCCCACAACGCAGATTGCTTTTGAACTGCCGGATCCTCAGACAGTAAATATCACCGTCTGGAATCTTACAGGTCAACAGGTGGCAACTGTCCACACCGGGGAGTTGAATGCAGGGCTTCACAGCTACAGCTTTGATGGAAGCCATTTGGCCAGCGGAGCGTACATTTATCGCATAAATGCAGGCCCCTACCAGGCTACAAAGAAGATGTTGCTTATGAAGTAATAATCTTCATAACATTTAACCGTAAATAAACACACAGTCAGCTCCGATTAATTCGGGGCTGACTCTTTATATACTTGTAGGAGTAACTATTGACAGGCAGATATTTTTATTGCATGAGTATCTTCCTTTCCGGGTTTCTCTTTGCCCAGGGCGGGACCATATCAGGAAAGATCACTGATAAAGATAACGGCAAGCCACTTGTAGCAGCAAACGTGATGGTCTCCGGTGATGCGTTAAAATCAATGACGGGTAGCGCTACGGATGCTGAAGGGCGTTACACGGTCCCGAACCTTCCCTCCGGCCAGTATACCCTTAAAGTGAATTATATGGGGTATGAACAGGTAAAAAAAGAAGTAACGCTTGATCCGGGGCAAAAGCTCGTTGTGGACTTCCAGTTACTGACAGCCATCATACAGATGGAAACCTATGTTGTCACAGCCTCAAGGCGCAGGGAGCGGGTAGAGGATGCACCGGCTGCGATCTCCGTGATCACCAAACAGGATATCCGCCGGGAAAGCAATACAAATCTTGGCGATTATATGAAGACGACCAAGGGAATAGACTTTACGCAATCCGGCATTGACAGTTATAATATGACGGCAAGAGGGTTTAATTCTTCATTCAGTTCACGGCTCCTTTCACTCACAGATGGAAGAATGGCTAATGTGCCTTCTCTCCGCCTCACTGCCTACAATGTCATCCCCGTCTCATTTGAAGATGTGGAACAGATTGAAATTGTCCTTGGCCCCTCTTCCGCACTGTATGGGCCTAATGCTCACAGCGGTGTCCTGAATATTATTACTAGTTCTCCCCTGCGCAGTACAGGGACAACAATAAATATTCAAGGGGGACTACTCAATCAAGCTGATACCGATCCTCTACAGAAATTCACCTTTCGAACTGCACACAAATTTGGTAATGTTGGAATCAAAGTCTCAGGAGTTGCTCTCAGGGGACAGGATTGGAAACATTTTAACGAAGGTGAATGGGAAGGTCATGATGCTGCGTTTATTGGAAGAATTGGAAATCTTCACAATGGAATTGATAACGGTGGAATTTCGGCACAAGGCAACCCGATTTTTACGGATTTAATGCTGCACGTATGGGAAAATTCAGATCCCTCATTTGTGGGCCGTGCATACAAGGATGGGATAAAAACTGGTCACGGAGTTGCGGAACCAGGATCTCCCGTTATTACGCAAGCAATGATTGATGCAGCTTCAAATGACCCAATTTTTCATCGATATTATGTCCCTGGAACCGACATTATTCTCTGGAATGTAACAGCAGATATGCTTGGCTTCGAATATGCTGATGGAATTGACAATGATTTCAATGGCGCTATTGATGATGGAATTGACAGTGGAATTGATGATATCAATGAGCACTGGTATGATGGGATTGATAACGACAATGATGGCGAGATAGATGAAGTAGATGAAACAGGAACACGATGGATCAATCGATTTGGGAATTACGCATCGGACTGGGATCAACCTAATGGAGGATTTGGCGAATATAAATACGGCCAAAATGGGCACATAGTTTTTGATACAAACAAAGATGGGATTTTTGATGGTGATGGTGATTTCAAAATCAATTATGGAAATCTTCCCAATATGGAAAAAGATGCCAATGGTGACGGTATCAATGACTTTCCGGATTTTGATGTGCGTAATTACCGCTATGACATTAGGGGAGATTGGGAGCCAAATACTGATTTCACACTAAGCTTGTCTCACGGCTTTGCCTGGGCACGGAATATCAATATAACGGGAATTGCCCGCTACTTGGCGGATGGCTGGATTTATCGTTATTACCAAGCACGAATGCGATACAAAAATTTCTTTTTACAAACCTATTTGAACACCAGTTTTTCAGGAGATCCTTCCCACCCGACGCGTAATCTTGCCACTGGAGGGCTCATTTACGACCGGTCCAAAAAATTCTCAGCTCAGATTCAGCATGTCATGGAATTTTTTCAGGAGGATTTTCGGTTTGTCTGGGGCTTAGATTATTTCCTTACCTTGCCTGACACCAGGGGAACCATCCTATCCGACAAAAAATTGACGGACCGTCGTGACAATAATGGTAATGGTGAGGCCGGTTCACCAATTAATTGGACTGAGTATTTTGAAAACGGCTATTACGAACCCGGTGAAAAGTTTGTTGAATACTCAAATGTCTATCCAACAATAGAATACAATGAGGAAACACATGGCGATACAATACATTTTATTAGTTTGGGTGGGTGGTTTGATGAAAACGGCGGTCATCTCATTGATTCAACTGCCACTCCTATTGATAACATTTTAGGCGGTATAGCTGATGGATTTGACAATGATGGTGACGGATTAATAGATGAAGGTATTGATGAGAACGAAGAGGATAACCGCTATAAGGTTAATGAGCTTGGTGCCTACTATCAGTTCAATTGGAAATTGAATGAGCACTGGGAACTCGTCCAGGCAACCCGTCTGGATGTGCATGACAGGCTGACTGATTTTGTAGAATTTAATAATCAAGAGGTAGGCTCCGGCTACAGCCCCTTTAACTGGAAATTTAATTTTGATAAAAAAGACGGCCTCCAGGTATCACCAAAAGTAGGATTAATCTGGCGCCCCAAAGAGAACCAAAACTTTCGCTTGACTTGACCATCCAACCAGGCTCTATTTCTTGATATATTTGTCGCACGGGTCAGCATCTTTAAGGTATATGCTCGCGGTTCCGGTGAAGATGGATATAATTACACAAGGAATGCACAGGGGGAAGCATTATATTATAGTACCTATCCTAAGACCACCGAAGAAGATAATGATGGTGACGGATTACCAGAATCATACTCTTATGCTCCCATTGATTCAACGCTTATGGTATTTTATCCTTCAGTTGATCCGCGAATTAAGGGATTTTTCGGAGATCATAATCTAAAGGACCTGGAACCCATAAAACCTGAAATTGTCAAATCATGGGAAATTGGCTATAAAGGGAGAGTCTCACAAAGAATGTTTGCTACCCTGGATTTATATACCAGTCATTACAGCAGTTTTATCAGTGGCGCAACGTTTATAACACCAATTGTCCTTCAAAGAAACCTGGTCTACGAAAAAGACTGGGACGGAGATTACGATGTAGAAAAGGACCTTGATGGTGACGGGCTAAACGATGACGGAAGTGGAGGTATAAATGACCTTGATGATTTAAAGGATGATATTATTAATGATCCTGATGACTACGACTTAGCACTAGATAATTGGAGACAGGGGCTTGCTACTGGCGCAAATTGGGGCATTGCCTCCCTTGGAAATGCACTGGATGATACGTTAAAAGGCATTGTAACTCCTATTGTAGTGGGATACCTTAACTACGGTGAAGTGGATGTCTGGGGGCTGGATGCCAGTGTTACCTATTTTATCAGCAGGGAAATCTCCCTGGATTTGACATATTCCCATTTGGGAATGACTGAGTTTTTCAATCCCATCACAAAAGCTACAGATCCCATAAATGCTCCAACCCACAAGGGGGGAATAAAAATTCAGTACGCACCTCGGAAATGGCCATTTTCACTTTCATTAAATGGTCGCTATGTAGATTCTTTTAAATGGTCTTCCGGGATTTATTTCGGAGATATTAATGCATACACTATTTTTGATTTACATGTTGGTTATCAGTTTAATGAAAATCTCTCCGGGAATCTCACCATCAATAATATGCTGGATCATCGCCACACTGAGATAATCGGAGGTCCTGAATTAGGAAGGATCATTATCCTCAGACTGCAGTCAAAATTGTAATCTAAAAAATGAAATTTTAGAATTCAATTATGAGAAAATTTCTAATACCAGCAACAATGTCTACTATACTGGTTTTATTTTTTTCATGCGATAAAGATGAAAGTCCCGATGCATTTTTTATAAATGAAATTAAATTTAAAAAAGTACAGTTTATGGATCTTTCTAAAGAGGGCGATGGAAACATAGTCCGCTGGGAATGGAATTTTGGGGATGTAAATGACAGTACCAGCACTGAACAACACCCCCTCTATACCTACTCTCAAGTTGATACATTTAGTGTCAAGCTAGTTGTGACTGATGAAAATAATTTATCGGATGCATTTACTAAAGAAATTGTAATTCCAGATACTGCCATGGGTCCCACAATTGATTATTCTTATTTTCAAACTGGTAAATTGGGTGTTGATTCTCTGGAAGTTACATTTACAGATTTAACCGATGATGGTGATGGAGAAATAACCAACTGGAATTGGAACTTTGGAGATAACAGCACAAGCACCGAACAGAATCCTATTCACATATATACACCTGATCCATCTGACACTGGCTATGTTCTACTTCATTTTTTTACGGTCAGCCTTTCCGTAACGGACGAATTTGGGTTTTCTCATACATTTGAAAAAGACAGCGTTAAGGTAAATAATCCAATTCTTCCAACAGCAACTTTTAATTTTGAAATAGATATCCTGACCGGATCTTTTACGTCCTTCACCACGTCAGATGGAGAAATAACCAACTACCACTGGGATTTTGGAGATCCAGAAACCGCCGGGGATACAAGCAATTTACAAAATCCAACTTATACCTACCCTGCTCCAGGGATTTATCCTGTCAGTCTGACAGTTATAGACAGTTATGGTTTATCAGCTGGTGGAGATACAACTACTAATATTTCTGTATATCCTTCTGAGGATCCTCCTTCAGCTAACTTTCACTGGGTAGCAGACTTATTACAAGTTACATTTACAGATCTATCGGTGGCAGGGGATACTACCATTACCAATTGGAGCTGGAATTTTGGGGATGGAAATACCAGCACTGAACAAAATGTAGTTCACACGTACGCAAGTGCAGGAACATACAGCGTATCCTTTACTGTAACCGATGCAAATGGGTTATCTAATATTTCTACACAGAATGTAACGGTGACATCTGTTTTAGTTGGCCCCACCGCTAGTTTTATTCATTCCGGCCCATATTTAACAAAACAATTCAATGACGACTCTGATCCTGGAGATGGTGACATCATTAGCTGGGTATGGGATTTTGGGGATGGAAATACCAGCACTGAACAAAACCCAGTTCATGAATATGCTACTACAGATACCTTTATTGTGAGTCTTACTGTGACTGATGAAAATAATTTAACTGATACTTATTCTGGTTCTGTCATCTCAGTAGAATATCTACAAACTGGTCCATCTGCAGCTTTTGAATATTCAATTGATAATTATACAGTATCATTTACGGATATTAGTTCTGAACAAACAATTGTTGATATTGACACCACAATCACAATAGTTGGGATTTTGGGGATGGTAGTACCAGTACAGAACAGAATCCTGTACATACATACAGTTCTGAAGGTATCTATAATGTCAATCTCACAATAACTGATGCAAACGATTTATCTGATAGCCACAGTGAACAAGTGGTGTTAGGAATCTATTTTTCAGCTTCTGTTAATGCGTCAGGTGGGGGAGATGAATATGATTTAACATTCGGTTTTTCTCCATTAAGTACTGATGGTTTTGATGCTAATCATTGCTTGGACTCTCAAGGCAATACTCTTCCAGCATACACAAACAGGACTTCTTGTTTGAGCGGTCCAAATGACAATGGTGAGTTTGGTGAGTGCCCAAGCTGTGGTGTTCCAACACAACTAACATTGAATGGTTGTGAAAGCAATGGATGCGAATGGATTTCAATTCATACTTGGGTAGAAGGTGATGCATATGCTCCTCCGGCGCCGCCGCCCCCTAATTTTGATGCCGCCCTAGGTTGGGACAACGATAGGTATTATACTCAGATACTTGCTGGACTTTATTCAGATGTAGGGGTAGAACATGTTTATGACATCGCACTTGGATATCCAGGTGACAACCTGATCACCATTACCTGGGATAACACAGACTGGAGTGATTTAGGTACTTTTGTTCTTCATGATCAATGTTGATATGACAATTGAAACCAGTTTGGAATTGACAAACCCTGCCTTTAATTTATTGAAGCTGAAAGTAACGCCTGCTGGGTCTGCAGGACGATCCCGTTAAATAATACTTTTTGCTCTTTTATTTTACCCTATAAAAAAAGCAGGAATCACGTTGGAAATCTGAATGTGGGGGAAACATCCAGTCTTCACAGAGCATATTCCTGCTTAAAATACGAAACAAAATTATATCGGCACAGAGACATGGTCAAGGTATTTTTTCCACCACTCCGGTTTTTCTGATAAGATCCCTTTTGATAATGAGCTTTACAAGGTAACTTTGTTCATTATTTCGAATATTGAAAATATCCTATTATGCTTAATCAATTAATCCAATGTGATCATGGACTCTTTCATTATATAAATGGCGCTTTATCCAATTCTTTTTTTGACTGGTTCATGCCTGTCATCACCAATCAGAATAATTGGATACTACCACTTCTTGTGTTGATTTATTGGCTCCTTTTTCGCGGAGACAAACGGGGAAGAATTACTTTTGTCATCCTCATTGTAACCGTTATTTTTATTGATGCAGTCGCAGCTCAAATTATCAAACCTTTTATAGGAAGAATAAGACCCTCCCATGCAATGCCTGAGATGATAAATCTTTTGGTCCCACGTGGGGGACAATTCAGTTTTGTGTCAAACCACTCAGCGAATACGTTTGGGCTTTCGGTAATCCTTGGTTACTTCTACCCCAATTGGAAGTGGAAGGTGACTGCACTTGCGTTCATTATTGCCTTTAGTCGCGTTTATGTGGGAGTTCACTATCCAGCAGATGTATTCTTTGGTGCTCTATTCGGATATGGCTCTGCCTGGATGATATTAAGTTGCTGGGTGATAATAAAAATGAAAGAACTAAAGAAAGGAAGGGGTTGGGTGTGGTATGAAACCTGAGAATCGGAGATTCAGGTTTCCCGAAAAAAATCAAATATCAGTTAGGGAGTGATCCTTTCGGCGGCTTGACTCCAAACCCGGAAAAACGATCCTGCCCCGGTATTTTAATTTCACCATGTTTGCTCTCGAATTTCTTGATATTTTCACCAAGGGCTCTAAGAAATGCCTTTACGTGAGGAGGCGCCATTACAATTCTGGAATGAATTTTTGCTTTCGGTACTCCAGGAAGAAGACGTGTAAAATCCATAACAAATTCTGCTGGTGAATGGGTCACAACTACAAAGTTGGAGTATTCTCCTCCGCTTACACTTTCATCTAGTTCAATATTTATCTGTTGGGTATTTGGTTTTTTCTCCATAATAATCCTACTTTCCTAAAATTAATATCCTTTAAATCCGTCCTGGTTAAAATCTTCCCAGTCTTCATCAAGACCCTTAAACTCTTCGTATGAAGGTTCTTTATATTTCTCTTCATCCTCACTTTGCTGCCTTACCATTTCATTTTCATAGAGGCTGAAAGTTTCTTTCCTCTTCTCAAATTTGGATGGGTCTAATTCCTCTTCATCCTCCGGAGCAAGTCGTTCAATATCTTCGCTGTACACTTCCACATCAAAGAAATCAAGATTTTCTACAATACCATTTGCCATCAAATATTCCAAAAAATCCAAGAATTTCCTGTCGCGTAAATCTGTTTTGCAACTGATACAAGTTAAGGATTTTCTGAGATCTAATTCCTCTAGAGTTGTTTCACAAACTGGACAAATAATTCCTTCTAACATTTATAACCTCTGCTAAAATCGGGCGACAATATAACAGGCGATATCCACATGGTCAACACTTTGTTATAAAAAGTTTTCATACCCCTTTTATTCTTGTTTCTGAACAAACAGAGATCTGCATAATTCTCTTTCTGCCGCTGAAAAAGACAGCCCCCGCCTAGATTTAACCGTCTCCCCCGTTTTAATAAACGTTTCTATTTTAGTGGATACATGTTTCCCATTCATAAACCATGTAAATGGCTGAATAAATCTTGGTGGAAATCCTTTGGAGACAATGTTGCATCCAATTCCAATTGAAGTACCCGTATTCAGTTGTGTCCCAATAGCTGTTTTGGAATGATCACCTATAAAAGACCCGATGAAAAGACTTCCCGTATCGATGATCTTTCCATTCACTGTAACTTTAACAGAAGTATAATTATTTTTCAGATTACTGTTATTTGTTCCTGCACCCAGATTGATCCATTCCCCAAGGAATGCATCCCCAAGATATCCATCATGTGCCTTATTAGACCATCCTTGAATTATTGTTCCTGCTACTTCACCTCCCACCCGGCAGACAGGTCCTAAAACGCTTTCTTTTATTTGAGAATGGGGGTAGACAATTGTCCCTTTTCCGATGAAAAGAGGACCTTTTAGATATGAAAACGGACCAATCTCCACATTTTTTTCTATGATCACAGAACCCTTTGAAGCATCAATTACAACTGCTGGTTTGATCTTGTTTGGTTCTTCAATCCAGATATTACTGGGATTGATGACCTGCAGGTTCTGGTCACTGTTAACAATTTCATTTCTCTTTAGAAAATGCCGGGTGTCCTCTTCCATTGTCCAGGGGATTTTCTGGAGAATTTCCCATAAATAATTCACAGGAAGACTATCCAATTTCGTGGTGGGAAGATCTAATTGTAAATCCGCTGATACAGGTCCTCCTTTATTCATCCAATCATTTCCCTCCTGTTGAGATAAATTCGCACCAATCTGCATATCCTCACTTTGAAATATTTCACTTGAAGTATTCGCAATCTGCTTTAAGTCATCTTCCCTCCAGAAAACATTTCCCAATAACCATATCCCCTGTTCAATATCACCAGGATTAACTTCCAAATCAGGGTACATTTCCCTGGCCAGGTTCACCAGATTCTCTCGCACAATTAAGGAGATCTCTGCTGAATCGGGAATCAATTTAAAGAGCCGTTCCAAGAATGTGAACGGACCACACCGAAGATCAAAAGCTGGTCGCGTAAGAGATAATGGTTCAAAATCCTCTGCACACTTATTTTCGTAAATATAGTATTTCATGCTAATCCCAATAATTGTTCCATTTTAAGGTAACTTTTTTCCAGAAAAGCAGCCTCCTTCAATTCTAAGGTTACATTGTAATAATGATCCGCTAATCGTGAATCAAAGCCGATCCTGATTGAGGCATTGGAAGCTCGGGCAAGACAGGCGTGAACAGGATTAAATTCCGGATCAAGGTCGGCAATCCCTTCTGCATTTAATTTACAAATTCGATTCTCCAACGGGAATTGGGGAAGACCCCATGGATCAAGTCCTTCTTCATTGTACATTTGGATTCCTGTGTTTATCAGTTTCAGATAACGTGTACCTGCTTTCTGTGAACATAAAAATCGGATTTCAGTTCCATTTAATTCAGAATGACTGATGGATTTTATGAAATATTCCACAATTCTGATATGCTCAATTTTATCAGGAAGAAAGAACAAGACCGATCGTAATCTGTCTTTGGATGAGGATAATTTCACTGCCTTCCCGGAGGATTGCCCCCGATGTAATCTCCGTCGATACCACAACGCATAACGCGTTTTAAGGTCTATTTCCATGGCGGAATATAGCTTTTTCACCATGAGAATCCTGCTTAGTTTTCTGTGTTTTATTAAGATAATATTCTGTATTCTGAACGGTTTGAAAAGGAAAAACATCCTCGAGAAAAGATGAAACTTTATTTAAACTCCATTTCTTTGCTCATGAAAATAATTTTTAAACTAGGAACAACAAAAAAACCAATAACAATACCATGAGTATGGGTAAACGCTTATTGTGGGGTGGGCTTGGATGGGTCATGGGAGGCCCAATTGGGGCTGTTATCGGGTATGGCATGGCCTCTATTTCTGACCAGAAGGGCGGATCATCTTTTGGGAGTTTTAGCACTGCAAGTTCAAGACCCTATCCACGGACGAAACCTGGCGATTTTATCGTTTCTTTTCTGGTCCTTTTGGGTGCAGTAATGAAAGCCGACAAACAATTGCTGAAATCCGAATTAGATTACGTTAAACAATTTCTCCAGAGGCAGTTCGAAACAAATGACGTAAAAGATTTCATGATCCTGTTAAAAGATATCCTGAAACAGGATTATCCACTTCGGGATGTCTGCCGACAGATTCAGCGATCAATGGATCACCCAAGTCGCTTGGAATTGGTACACATCCTTTTTGGTCTTTCCCAGGCAGACGGACATATTCACCCCGATGAGATCAAAGTCATTCACACGATTGCAGGATATTTGAACATAAATGAAGATGATTTTATTTCTATTCAGTCTATGTTTGTGCGGGATACACACTCTGATTATAAAATATTGGAAATCAGCCCTTCCGCCACCGATGGAGAAATTAAAAAAGCATACCGCAAAATGGCCTCAAAATACCATCCAGACAAAGTAACACATCTAGGAGAAGACCTACAGGACCTGGCTGAAGAAAAATTTAAAGCTGTGAACGATTCTTATCAATCCATTAAAAAAGACCGGGGAATGTCCTGACCACCTCGTGAAAAAAGAGGCCCCAGGAAAATATCCTTTTACCAGAGGACTTTACTCCGAAATGTACCGGAAGAAACTCTGGACCATGCGTCAATACGCCGGATTCACAACAGCAGAGGAATCAAACAAACGCTTTCAATATCTTCTTGATCACGGTGTGACCGGACTTTCCGTAGCTTTTGACCTTCCCACTCAAATCGGATATGATTCCGATAATCCCATGGCAGAAGGCGAGGTAGGAAAAGTTGGAGTACCAGTCACTTCCCGAAGAGAGATTGGACTGCTCTTCGATAATATCCCGCTGGACAAAGTGTCCGTCTCCATGACTATAAATGCCACTGCAGCGACTTTGCTGGCATTATATATTGTTACCGCTGAAGAAAGAGGCTTTTCTGCTTCAAAACTACGAGGTACAATCCAGAATGACATTCTTAAGGAATTCATCGCCCGGGGAACCTACATATATCCACCGGAACATTCAATGCGGCTGGTGACAGATGTTTTTGAATTTTGCTCCAATCATATCCCTAACTGGAATACTATTTCCATCTCCGGTTATCATGTCCGGGAGGCTGGAAGTACCGCCGCCCAAGAACTTGCCTTCACCATCGCAGACGGCATTGCCTATGTACAAACAGCGGTTGACAGGGGTCTTGACTGTAATAAATTCGGAAAGCGACTGTCATTTTTTTTCAATGCTCACAACGATTTTCTCACGGAGATTGCCAAGTTCCGGGCAGCCAGAAGGCTATGGGCAACAATTATGAAAGAACGATTTGGTGTTACCAATGAAAAAGCGTTACACTGCAGGTTCCACGTTCAAACAGGAGGCTCTACCTTGGCAGCCCAGCAAATAGAAAACAATGTGGTTCGCACTACCATTCAGGCAATGTCTGCGGTGCTGGGAGGAGCCCAGTCCCTTCACACAAACAGCAAGGATGAAGCTCTAGCACTGCCTACTGATGAGAATGTCCGCTTAGCGCTCCGTACCCAGCAGATTATCGCCTACGAATCGGGGATTACCAATCATCCTGATCCCATGGCAGGAAGCTATGTCATAGAAGAATTGACTGATAAACTGGAATCAGAAGCACGGCAATTGATTCAGGAAATTGATAACCTGGGTGGTGCCGTCAAAGCTATTGAAGCGGGCTGGATTCAAAACCAAATAGCCCGGAGTGCTTATGATTACCAACAAAAAGTGGATTCCAAAAAACACATTGTTGTAGGGGTCAATCGTTTTCAGGAAGACACCCCAAAGGAACTTGATTTACAATCAATTGATACGGATGCTGTCAAAGAACAGATTAAAGCAGTGAAAAAGTTCAAGCAAGAAAGGGACAATAATCAAGTCAAGAATCATCTGGACAAATTGGAAACTGGTGCCAGAGGAAATGATAACCTCTTGCCCCTGATCATCAAGTGTGTAAAAAACGATTGTACCCTGGGTGAAATAGCCGACACTTTCCGCACAGTGTTTGGCGAATATAACCCCACTTTCTAATAAATAACTTCTGAGACTCACCAGTCTGTGGCCTTGCTTATATATAAGAATATACGATTTCAAAGAGAAAAACTGGCCCTTTTTATCTCCATCATTTTCAACCCAATGATAATATCACTGGGTGCTTTTGGAATCCTCATTTTTGACCGCCCACATATTTCTGAAAATGCTAATGCAATCTTCTTCTCCTGTTTTCTTTTTTCCAACTTAATTCCTGTACTAACTGTACTTATCCTGAAAAAAACTGGAAGAATATCGGATTTGGATGCCTCCCGCAAGGAACAGAGGTTCATGCCTTTATTCCTTGGCATAGTCTATTCCGGAATAGGATTCCTTGTGTTGAATTTTCTGGATGCAGGAAATCTTACACAAGGACTTATGTTCTGTTATATGATCAACACAGTCATAATTATGGCAATTACCAGACACTGGAAAATATCCATTCATGCCGCCGGGGTTGCAGCCCCCATCGTTGCTCTATGGGTTCACGGTGCTCATTTCCCAATTTTGATGAGCGGGGTGATGATTCTGGTGGGATGTTCCCGTGTCATCTTAAAAGCCCATAGCGTATCGCAGGTTTTCGCCGGACTCCTCTTGGGATTATTTCTGACCTGGATACAACTACATTTATTTTTTCTGTAATATTAAAATTGGGATAGAATTAAGGAAGAACTCAGAACCTGTATAATGGAGAAATCTTTATTTCTACTTCATAGCTTGGGAATTCATTTGCTAATGAATCCTCAATTTCCCGGCAACAGGCAATCGTGCCACTCTGATTAAGACTGGCAGAGGTATTTACTCCAAACAGAATTACATTATGCTTCTCCGTTTCAATGACCCGCAGATCATGCCAATTGGTGATCCTTTCATCCTTGCTCCAAGTCACATCTAAAAAGGAACCTACTTTTTGTACCATGGGATTTTCCGGTTGGACAGGATCAATATGGACGGTTGGTTCCACATTGTAGGCTTGGCTCAAGGCTGTTTCCACTTCTTCAGCAATATCGTGCGCTCTCCCCTGGGTTTCTGAAGCATTTATTTCAATATGAATACTGACAAACCTTTCCCGTCCATACCGATGGATGGAAATATCATGAACCCCCAAAATTCCATCAATTTTTTGAACGATGCCTCTCACATCCTCTACTTCTTCAGAGCTTGGTGGTTTCCCAATTAAATCATCAATAGCGCTCTTGGAAATTTGGATGCCTGTCCAGATAATAAATAAAGCTACTCCCAATCCTACCCAACCGTCTACTTGATGATATCCAAACCTTCCCGCGATCATTGCCACGACAACCATGAATGATGAAATAGCATCAGTCCGGTGATGCCAAGCGTCAGCATGGAGAGTCCCTGAAGCAATTCTGGCAGACAGGAATTCTGCATACCTGGCAGTAACTTCTTTTAATAAAATCGTACAACCAATTACTGCAATCATCCACCATTCCGGGTATATGGCACTAGGGGATATAATCCTGCTTACAGCAGATTCAATAATTTCAATTCCCGCAACACACAAAAGAACGGCAATGATCAGGGTGGCAATATATTCCGCACGTCCGTGACCATATGGGTGTTCTTCATCGGCCGGTTTTTCCGACTCATGAAAACCCCAGATGACCACACCGGAGGATAATACATCAGATAATGTGTGGACAGCATCCGCCAGCACACTAACAGACCCTACAAGAAAACCAATGATAAGTTTAATAAAAAAAAGAAAACTGTTAATGGAAATCGAAATCCAGCCCTGAAACTTCCCAATACGGGTACGATAATTCCTGGCAGGTTCTTTACCTTGGTGTACGAATTTTTCAGTGATTAATTCAAAAAAAGACATCAAATTTTAATCCATCATTACTTCTCTTGAACCAGCATTAGAAGGTGTCGTAATAAATCCTGTACATTCCACTCCGTGATTATTGAATTCTTTTTCCATCTCATATTTAATCTTTTTTGCCCTTTGGTGTGAGTTGGAAATTGCAAAAATCGTAGGACCAGCTCCAGATATGGTACATCCATCTGCACCAGCTTTTACCGCTGCTGATTTAATATCTGCCAACCACGGGATAAGCTTTGTACGGGCAGGTTCAATGATCATATCAATTAAATTGTCTTTTAATAGAGCATAATCATTTTTACAGAAAGCGGCTGTTATACTGGCAGTGTTAGCCATATTGGTGATAAAGTGTCTTTTGTCAATTTTATTCGGTATTACATCTCTGGAATTTTTGGTAAGGATTTGAATGTTTGGAATTATCAGCACCAAAATGAGTTCATCAATTGTACCCAATTTTGATACTTTTAAAGGATCAATAGATTGGGTGAGAGTTGCACCTCCCAAAATAGAGGGAGCAACATTATCAGCAAAGTATCCTCCGCTAACGTAGGCTTCTCCCTTCATTGCTGCCAGGATGAGTTCATCTTCCGATAAACCACCATTAAATAATTCATTTACTGCATATGCACCTGCTGCCGCAGAAGCAGCACTGCTTCCTAATCCGGAACCAGAGGGCATTCCTTTTGTGAGGGTCAGTCCTACTCCGTTTTTTATATCCAAAGCACGAAGTGTTTCTTTTGCAGCAATTCCGGCTGTGTTTTTGTCAGGATTATTTGATATGTCATGATCCGCATTAAAAATATTTTCTATAACTACTTCATTCCCAGAAATCTCGCGAGCTTCAACCGTGTCTCCTAATCCATCGATCGCCAAACCCAAAACATCAAAACCTGGCCCGATATTACCAATGGAGGCGGGAGAAAAAACTTTTACTGAATTCATAAGTCTAACACCATTTCCAGAGAATGTAAAGAGGGATCAATGGTTTTGGTTTGATTAGCAAAAGTATTGGAGCTATCCTCATGATATTCTACCGATGCATTAGAAAACTTACTGCCATGTGCAGTAAGAATAACAACAACGTCTTCATTTACTTTTATAATTTCAGCATCCCTCAATTTGATTGTCCCTGCCACAGCTACGGAACTATTTGGACAAATGGAAATCCCCAGCTTGTCTATTTGTGCTTTCCAGTCCATAAGTTCTGTCTCAGAAACCGCTTCCACGACACCGTTAAAATGCTGCAATTCCCCTACAGCCTTCTGATAACTTACCGGGTCACCAATCTGGATGGCTGACGCCTTGGTTGGTTTTGCCTTTTGAGGTATGAGCTCTGCATATCCATTCTTATAACTTTCATACAAGGGAGATGCTCCCTGAGTCTGTACACCAGCCAGGCGAGGAAGCTTGTCGATAATCCCCAATTCGTATAATTCCCGGAGGCCTTTCCCTAAAGCGGAGATATTTCCGGCATTGCCTAAAGGGATCACAAACCAGTCCGGCACCTTCCAATTCAACTGATGAAGTATTTCAATGCCGATGGCTTTCTGCCCTTCAATGCGCACTGAATTCATGGAGTTTAAGAGATAAATATTGTGTTTTTCAGTAAGCTCCTGAACCAGTTTCATACAGCCGTCAAAATCGGTTTCAATGCCCACCGTACGGGCACCATATGTAATGGACTGTGCCATCTGATCGGGAGAAATTTTTCCCCTGGGAAGCAGCACAATACCCTGCATATTGGGTACCGCTCCAGCATAGGCTGCCATGGCTGCCGAAGTATCACCTGTAGATGCACAGATAACATGCTTACAGCCCAGATCATTCGCCCAGGACACGCCAGCCACCATACCCCGATCTTTGAAACTTAAGGTAGGGTTCATACCTTCGTGCTTCAGTTTCAAACTGCCGAATTCAGGGAATCTATGAGATACATCGTACAGGGGAGTATCGCCTTCCTGAAGGGAAATAATGCTCTCTTTTGGCAAAGAAGGAAAGAGAAGGTCCTGATAGCGAAAGAAAGCAGTTTCTCCCATACGCCCATTCAGTGATGCCTTCCAATCACTGGCATTGGGAATAGAAGTATTCAGATCATGAATGACTTCCAGAAGGTGGCCACAGTCACAGCGGTACCGGATGTCCCGGATATCATATTCCTTGCCGCATTCAATACATTTGAAAATTGAAAGTGGAGCTGTCATAAAAAATTATTATACAGTCAGGTTATCCATAAATTCACCGGCAGACATATCTTCACAGTTGAAAATGTGTCCTTTCAGTTGAGTTTTTGCACCTGAGTCAAATTTATCACCTGCAAGGGAATTAAATTTATTCTTCAGGTCATCCATGGTCATAGGCTCCCGAGGGTCGCCCTTTGGATATTCAAGATATTCCGAATACTCATTCCCCTCATTGGTTGTGATGACCACCCTGGAGGGTTGTTTTTCCGGAAACATTTTTTCGAATTCCTGAGAAGGTTCTCCCTTGATTTTATCAATGACCTCAAATATTCTGGGATCATTCAATTTTTCATCGGAAAATGATTCTGCAGTGATCTTCTTATCCACCATGGCGGCAGCCAGGCAATAAGGGAGTGAATGATCAGCTGTTTCTCTAGATTCAGGGCGATATTTAGCAGGATCAAATAGGATATCATAGGCCTGGGAAAAACAGGTAACCTTCACTTCCTGGATATCTGTGTAATCCAGGTCATTATTAATCATGGCATTCAATACGCAGGACAAATGAGTATGTGTTAACGCTTCAGTTGGAAATGCCTTCATACCGCATTCCATTATTTTGTAGCTATCACCTAAACCCCCAACAAGGACATCCACATCCCAGCTCCAGGATGACACACCGTCCCGACCTTCCATATCAGTGGGATTCAGTGATTCCTCCTTGGCATTCCATCCGATGAATGCATCCATAAAGCCTTCCTTACCTTCAAATACTTTTTCTGTGCCAGAATAGCCTTTCTTTGCCATCAATGCGGCGAAGACACCGGATTGAACAGCCATGGGATCTACAGTGTTTTTCATCATGGTGAGTTTCCCTGCTGTAGGGCAGCCAATAGTATGGTTATGAGAACCGGATATCCCAATAGCGTTTACCATCTGATTCACATCCAGCCCCAAAAGCTTTCCAGCTACGAGGGGAGAGACAAACTGAGTGAGTGTAGCATGGTGCCATTTCCGTTCGCGGACACCTGGTTTTGCAAATAAACAAAGACGCTGCTCAAATTCATAGGCTAGAACAATAGCCACCATAACATCCTTCATATTGGTGTTTACCAGTTCTCCAACTGCCCAGGCTGCCGGAATGATATCTGATGGGTGAGAGGGGTCTTCTTTCCAGTAAATATCATTAAAATCCAGCGCCCGGATCATGAGGGAATTGATCAACGTGGCATTGACAGCTGGTAACTTGTCGCCAAATCCCAGAACAGTGGATTCGCCTTTGCCACCCATTTCCATATAAATATCCCGGATAATGTTCACATCCCTAGTATGATACCCACCATAGGCACAGCCTATGGAATCATACATATAGCGTTTCACCTCATAAATTACATCCTCCGGCAGGTTTTTAAATTGTAATCCAACTGCATATTCAGCAATTTGTCTGGAAATTGATTTATCCATTGTTTCCCTTATAATTTGTCAATGATCGCATCTGCCATTTGAGCGGTGGATGCAGCACCTTTTTCAACCACATCTGCCCGCCCGGACATCTTTGCCATATCATAGGTCTGTACTTTGCCCTCTACGATCACTTCAGCTATCGCTTTTCGGATATTTCCGGCAATATTCTGTTCATCAACAAAGTCCAGCATCATGCAAGCTGACTCTACCATGGCAATGGGATTCACAATTGACACTGGATAATCGGCATATTTGGGCGCACTGCCGTGTGTTGGTTCGAAAACGCCGATACCCGTTTCAGGGTTGTACTGGGCACTGCAGGCAAATCCAAGCCCTCCTATAAGTCCTGCAAAACCATCAGACACAATATCACCGAACATGTTTCCTGCTACAATAACGCCGTAATTTTCCGGATTCTTGGTAAGCCACATCATCTGGGCATCGATATTCGTATTCCACAGTTCAATGCCGTGAAAGTCTGCTGTCTGAATCTGTTGCGCCATTTTATACATCATTCCCGATGTTTCCCGGATTACATTGGGTTTTTCACACACCGTAACAGACTTGTAGTTATACTTTTTGGCATGCTCAAATGCAGCGCGAATTATTCGCTCTGTGTATTTTTTCGTAAATATCCGGGTAGAAACGGATACTTCCTCAACAGGAGCATCTCCAAAGTTTTGGCTAAATTTCGGATGTGTCATAAGGGCATCATATACCTGTGATGGCGGATTGCTCCATTCCACACCGCCGTATAAACCCTCTGTGTTCTGCCGGAAGATGGCCACATCCACTTCGGGTTCTTCGATAGTGCCATTGGTGCCTCTCCGGATAAAATTCAGGGGGTTCCCTGTATAGGTCCGACATGGGCGAAAACAGATATCAAGGCCAAAATGCTGGCGGAGACCAACGATAGGACTGGAATACACCAGGCCTTTTTTCTGTAGCTCTGGTGCCAACTCTTCAAATGCTTCATCCTTTGGTTTGGATGTAATAGCACCGAAAAGGCCGATTTTATGTTCTTCAATTAAATCTAAAGTACGTTGAGGTAGTGGATTGCCTTCTGTGCACCAGAATTCCCAGCCAATATCGCCTTCTACATAATCCGCTTCAAACCCTGCAGCATCCAGTATATGTATGGCTTCTTTCAGAACAACTTTTCCAATACCGTCACCCGGTAGACACACAATTTTATGCTTTGCCATAATTTTCCTTTTTAATTTATAATTCCTTTCACTGAGTGTAATTTGTTTTTATTTCCCGATGAAAGAGCATATTTAAATCCCTTCCGAATTGCTGCCGCTCCGATTTCTCCATCCTTCCGCAAGGCAATGTAAGCAATCTGAAATGCGAGTTCACCATCATGTCGACCAATTGTCCTTCCTAATGCTTCCTTACAGGCATCTTGAGGAGCGTAGCCTTGACGCATCAGTTCCACTATCAGAAAACTTCCTGCTACCTTTATCACCTCTTCTCCACGCCCTGTTGCTCCTGCAGCCCCGATTTCATTATCAACGAATAATCCGGCACCGATGATAGGGCTGTCTCCTACTCTGCCGGGAATCTTATATGCAAGACCACTTGTAGTGCAGGCGCCAGCCAAATTCCCAATCGAATCCTGAGCCAATAGACTAATTGTGTCGTGATCATCATTGGGTCCCAAATCATCCTTTTTCCCCAGCTTCTTCTTCCATTTTAACCATGCTGTACGTGATTCCTCCGTTAACAGGTTTTCTTCTTTAAAACCATGAGTTATTGCAAAACTCTTTGCTCCTTGTCCTACCAACATCACATGATCGGTTAATTCCATTACTTTCCGCGCCACTGAAACAGGATGTTTGATATCCTGGAGATATGCCACAGAACCAGCGTTTCCTTGTGAATCCATGATGCAGGCATCCAATGTTACATGTCCGTCCTTATCGGGTCTGCCCCCTAAACCGACTGATTGTATAGTGGGATCAGCTTCAGATATTTTGACACCCGCTTCAACTGCATCTAAAGCGTTGCCTTGTGAAAGGAGTAGTTTCATTGCCTCTTCATTCGCTTTAAGCCCATGATTCCATGTGGATAATGCCATTGGGTTCCTTGACCGTTTGATAGTTTCAACATCTGCCAGAATCAAGGTAGGTGCTGCAGCAGAAATCAATCCGGTTTTAATAAAATCTCTTCTCTCCATCCCTAAATATGTTCTTTCACCCAATTCTCTAACCCCCCGGTAACAATCAATTCCTGCGCCGCTTTTCCTACGGGGTTGAAAGGGTATTGTTTATCACCAATGATGATAAGCGCTTGTTGAAAATATACACTTGCAGTCCACCCAGTTTTCACCGAAAGTATATTATTTCCAAATTCTTTTCTCAGATCAGACAGAAGATCCGGAGCCTCTATGACCAGAAAGCCATTATTGATTGCATTGCGTTTATAGGTTTGACTGAATGAGCCGGCTAAAACCATTTGAATACCTTTGTACATAAGGGAAGTAGCAGCCTGCTCCCTGGAAGAACCAGTACCAAAATTATTACCCCCAACAATAATATCTCCTTTTTCCACTATCTTCCTAAACTCCGGATCATAGTTTTCCATCACCACTTCAGACATTTGTTCTGGTGTAAAATCATCAATATAAGTGTATTTCCCGGGATAGATTCCATCAGTGTTTAAATTATCCTGGTAACAGAAAATAATTTCTCCATCCAACTTTTCAGGAAATCCTGCTAAAAGTGATACACTACTTTCTCCAGACTTTTGCTTTTCATTTTCAGTAATATTACCTGCGGGTGATTGATTATCAAATTCAAATGGTGGTGCAATTTTTCCCGCTATAGCGGATGCCGCTACTATTGAAGGGGATGCTAGATAAGCTTCCGCAGTAGGATCACCCATGCGGCCTTTAAAGTTTCGGTTGGTTGCAGAAATTCCCACTTCTCCCGGACCCAACAAACCAACACCCAAACCAATACAGGGTCCACAACCGGGAGGTAGAGGTGTGGCTCCAGCATCAATAAGTATTTGCCAGTCACCCCGTTTTTCACTTTCAGCCTGAACTTCGCTGGAAGCTGCCGCAATATAAAATTCCACACCTGCTGCAATCTTTTGCCCCTTAATGGTATTGGCTGCTTCAGATAAATCCTCAACCCGGCTATTGACACAACTCACCAGATAAGCCTTATCAATTTTGATATTTTGCTCCAATGCGTCTATAATGTTTGTCATAGTTTTTACATGATTGGGGCCGGAAATATGGGGAGTCACAGAACAGAGATTTAATTGGATCACTTTTGTATAGAATGCATCTTCATCCGCTTTCAATGGATTATTTTGTAATGCTTCAATCCTTTGAGCGTTCATTCTCGGATGATTACCATTTTCACCGTCACTATCGGATGGCACACCTTCAAGTCCCCGGTTATTTATAAATTTTGCTCTATTCCCCAACCAGGCGATAGTAACTTCATCAATCGGAAAAACACCGGCCAGTGCTCCCCATTCCGTCGTCATATTGGCAATGGAGAGGCGTTCATCTACACTTAGTCCTGATATTCCATCTCCATTAAACTCAAGTACATGATTCAAGATCTCATCGTTATTAAATAGACCGCAAAGAATGATGATAACATCTTTGCCAGTAACTCCTTTTTGTAGTTTGCCAGTTAGTTCAACTCGGGTAACAGGGGGGACTTGCCACCAGGTTTTGCCAGTTGCCCATAATGCAGCCGCATCCGTACGGACTACGGGGGACCCGAGACAACCTAAACCACCATACATATTTGAATGGCTGTCTGAAGCAACAGCCATGGTTCCCGGCCAGGCATAGCCTTCCTCACACATAATTTGATGACCAATCCCTCTTCCAGCAGGATAGAAATCCACTCCCATTTTCATTCCAAATGCTTCTATACCGGCATATTTCTTCAGGTTTACTTCAGATTTATCCTGCACATTATGGTCCAATGTAAAAACAGGCTGTCTTGGATTGGCCATTTTACTGGCACCAATAGCTTTGAATTTTCCCATTACCGCTCCGGTATTGTCATGGGTCATTACATGAGCAGGTTGGATAGAGATGAAATCTCCGTATTGAACAATATGACCCGGCTCTAACCCAACCGCATGTTTCTGTACAATTTTCTCAATCAGGGTCTGAGGCATGGAGTGAAAGATTATGCTTTAAAGGGCTCAAAAGAGACGAAGTCGGCATGATGCACAATAATAGATTCAACTGTTCGCTTACCCAAGTCGCCTTCTTTGGAATGGGTACCAATAATATGCTGTACTTCAGGAGGAAGATCAAAGCGTGCAGCAATGGCTACACCACTGAATGGATGCCGAACCATTTTGCCGTAACTGCTGGTTGAGAGCTTCCCATCAACCATTTCATACTCCAGTAATTTGCCTACATCAATAAGAATGGCACCGGAAATCATGATGTCCATATCTACCTTGATTTCATCACCAAAATTATCCACCATCTTTTTTGCAATATCTACAGCCAACTGAACGCAGGTCCGTTTATGGTTCATAAAGGATATATTGCAATCCTTGATGAGAAGGGAAAATGGTATCTCTTCTAGGTCCTTTGGTTCTAATGAACTCTGTTCAATAGCATATACCCAGGCATCCAGCGTTTTTGAACGCAGGTCATCATCTTTGATCCAGTTGATTTCGGGCCAGATTTCCAGTACCTTATCTTTCATTATACCTCCCAGAATAACTTATTTAATTGCTATATTGGATCATAGTTAAAAATTAAAGTTCAAACCAAGACTGATTTGCAGAACATCTGTTTTGGATGTGCTTGGATCAAAAGTAGTTTGAACAGGCCCATCTTGTGGATCAGAAAATGTAATTGCTCCTTCCTTCAGATATTCTGCTTCAGCGCCAATCATATATCGTGCATTGATAAAAAATGATAATACTCCTTCAATACCACTATCCTCACCTCCTTTAATATCACTATCCTCATCTCCTCCAAAGGAAGTCAGGCTTATTTCCAGTCCGCCACCACCGCCATAGCTGAAGGAATTATCTGAATAATTGGTTGAACTTGCAATTTCACAATCATCATAAGATGTTTCATTATCATCATAACAGTTATTATTAGTGAGCTCAGTCGTAGTACTTAAATTTTCCATTCACAAAAGGCCCTCAAAATACGGCCTTACGTTTCCCTGGAATGGAATTATTTTCAATAATAAATGGCCATATGCGAGATCATTTGTCGTTTTTTCAGTAATAGTAATTAAATCAGTATAATAGCTGAACGGAATTTGTCTCTCTGAATTACCATATTGGGATATACCTAGATTGAGTCCAAGGCCAAATTGCTTTGATGGATACCACAGACCATTTATACCAAGACCAAAACCTGTTGGCACGCCTTCATCTTTAAACTCACCCTTGGGTAGCTGCCCAATAAGTGCAATATCAACACCAAAATTTCCAGAGAATGCACTGGAAATAATCAAAGCAGACAGTAGTATTTTTTTCATTTTATCTCCCATAATGGATTTACTACTAAATAATAACTATTTATTTACCTTAAATATCGAGTCAATGACAGTTCCGTCTACCCATTTGACGACTCCAACAACCTCGTCTGTAAATTCCGGTTTGTCCAGAGGTGCACCTACCAGATCATCTACTTCTTCTTTTATTTCTTCAATTTTCCGAATAGGCAGACCGCTTTTTTTAGTGGCTTTAATCAAATCTTCACGTTTGGGATTAATCGCAATTCCACGTTCTGTGACAATCACATCTATGAGTTCTCCAGGACCCACCAGGGTAGTTACTTCATCAACGATGATTGGGATTCTGTTCCTGAAGGAAGGAATAGGTAGTATGGTGCATTTACTGAAGAGGCAGTTCTGCCAGCCACCGATCCCATGGAGCATCTGTCCATCTGAATGGGTCACCACATTGGTATTAAAGTTGATATCGACTTCAGTTGCACCCAAGACAACAGCATCCAGAATGGATGCAAAATTCCCCTTCCCATGCCAGTTATAACTGGTAAACGGTGAAGTATTGATATGCCCTGAATTTTCCCGCATAGACCGTACACCTTCCAGGTCAAATGTCTGTCCATCCAAAATAAAATCTGTTAATCCTTCTTCCAACATTTCCACCAGATATTTTGTAGATCCTCCCCGGATAAAACGTGCCTTTACGCCGGCTTCTTTCATCAGTTCACGTAGATAAATGGAAAATGCAAGAGCTGTACCACCAGCGCCAGCCTGGAAGCTAAAACCATCCTGCATAATGCCGGCTGCTTTTACAAATTTGGCAGTGAGTTCTGCAATAAACAGTCTGTCAGGAGATTTTGTAATTTGCGTGGTACCGGACACAATTTTCTCCGGTTCGCCCACTTTATCCAGAACTACTACGTGATCCACATTATTCCCCTGGATCTGCCAGGGCACGCAGGGGAAGTCCACCAGGTTATCGGTCACCACAACCACATGGTCTGCATAAAGTGAATCTGCCAGCCCAAAACCCAAGAGTCCACAGGCAGAGGGACCCCGGTCTCCTGTGCAGTTTCCAAACGGATCTGCTGTAGGAGCAGCGATAATAGCGATATCTATGTGCACTTCACCATCCTGGATCGCCTGCCATCGTCCGCCATGTGATCGTAAAACTGCCAGTCCTTTCATCTTTCCATCAGATGCATAATTGCCCAACGGTCCATTTAAAGAACCCTCTATATGGTGAATAACTCCATTTTCCATATGCTTGATCATGGGTTTATGACAGGGAAAGGATGCAGATGGGAACCATCGTAAATTCTTTACGCCCATTTTAGCTGCCGTATCAAATACCTTATTCATCACCAGGTCGCCATTACGGAAATGGTGGTGGTTAGAAATGGTCATGCCATTTTTGATACCGCATTTCTTAAGGGCTTCTTTCAGGGAGCCTACCACTTTATTCCCTGAAGACGGATAGTCATTGCAACTGCGGATAGGGGGTGCCGCTTTTACGCCTTTGGGCGAGTACCTGCCGACTCCCTTAAATGGAATCGCTTTAACACCATTTACCAGAGTAGGTACTTTACGGCCGGCAGCATTCTTAACAAGTTTCAGCTTTTGTCCCATGCCACCTTATTTCCGTTTCCAGTTTTTTGGTACAAGACCCGTTGCCATCGCCAAATTTATGGTATTTTGTGCTCGTTTGACTACGGGAGGATCAATCATTTTACTACCGAGAGAAACCACTCCCAGCCCTTTGGCCTCCGCTTCATCAAATGCTCGGACAATCTTTTTGGCTTTTTCCATTTCAGGCTCTGTTGGTGCAAACTCTTCATGAATAGGCTTGATCTGCCTGGGATGGATGCAACCTTTTCCATCAAATCCTATTTCTTTTGCTTCTCTCAACGATTCTCTTAGGGCATCTTCATCATTCACATCGCTGAACACGGTGTCAATGGCCTGTATGCCAGCCGACCGGGCAGCATTTACCACCTGGCTTCGTGCAAAGAGTGATTCACGACCCTGATTGGTGCGCTCTACACCGATATCCGCAGTATAATCCTCTAATCCGATGGCAATGGCCACATTGTTTTTGCTGGCTTTGGCAATTTCCAGTGAATTCAGAATCCCGGATGCACTCTCCAGGATGGGCATGAGAAATACCGGTTCTTTTCTGCCACAGTCTTTTCGGATAGCTTGAATTTTTTCATCCACTTCAATTAACTGCTTTGCCGTTTCTACTTTAGGGACAAGAATGAGATGCACATTATGAGGAATCACTGCTTCCAGATCTTTCAGGCCGGTTTTCCCCTGGTTAATGCGTACCATTCGTTCCGCACCGAAAAAGTCCAGCGTCCGCAATACATTGCGGACAATAAGTCGGGCAGTATTTTTTTCAGATGGCGCTACTGAATCTTCAAGATCCAGGATAATGGCATCAGGTTTATGGATGCCCGCATTCAGCATGAGCTTGGCCTGGTCCCCCGGTAAATAGAGACGGCTCCTCCGGAAACGATCCGCTTTCGTTTTGTACTGAGCATGTTTCTTTAACTCTGGAAGTGATTCAGCCACAGTTTTGGGATTAGCTGCTTTTACAACTGCTTCAATCCGTGCTTGAAGAACAAAATACTGTCCGCCGGTATCGGTAACCTCTAACCGGCCATAGCTGATATGTAAGTCGGATAATGTAGTACTGCAGATACCATGTAGTTTCGATCCATGTAAAACTGCAGTTTTAGAATGTATCGTTGTTATAATTTTACCGGACTTAGCAGGAATATAGGTGACACAGAAATCTGCTTTCCGTTGGAGATTACCGCTTGTATACTGACGTGTTGCCATTTATTGTCTTGATAGATGAAAAAATAAAAGAAAATTTATACTTGGCAGAAGTACTTTAGCAATATAATCTGAAAATTAAGATAATTGTCATTTTACAAAATACCATGGTCAGCGAAAGAATACACATCATTCCCAGCAATAATTAGATGATCATGAACAGATACATCGATGGATTGAGTTGCTTCTTTCAATTTTTTGGTAATGGCGAGATCATCCTGGCTGGGGGTAGAATTCCCGCTTGGATGATTATGGACTAATACTATAGCAGCCGCATTATTATCTAAAGCACGCTTCACTACTTCCCTTGGGTAAACAGCTGAAGTGGAAAGTGTGCCCTCAAAGAGTTCTTCCAATTTCAGAATCTGGTTTCGACCATTTAAATAAATTACCAAAAACACCTCCCTGTTTTTATCCCTAAGGTTGTGTTGTAGATAATCCAACACTTCATCGGATGAACGAATGAAATCTTTATCTATAACTCTATCAGCCAGATAACGACGAGCGACTGCCTAGGCAATTTTAAGTCCAAAAACATTATTGTCACCAATACCTTTTATTTCTTTCAATTCTTTGGAATCTGTTTCCAGTACGGCTTTCAGGGAACCAAATTTTTTCAGGGAATTTTTGGCGGGTTGCTTACAGTCTTTTCGAGGTGTACCAATCGTTAACAACAGTTCAATAATTTCATAATCATGAAATCCTTCAAGTCCACTTTTCAGAAATTTGTTGCGCAGACGTTGTCTATGACCTTTGTTGTTATTTTGAGTACTCATATTTTTAAGAATTCGAGTGTTAAAGTTATTTTTTCAAACTTTTCAACTTTGATATAAACTCCCTGAACTCTCGAACATTCCCCAACTCAATTTCACCAGAATCCCACTTCAGTTTAAAATCTGATTCAGAATCCGATCCCCCCTGTTTTTGATACAACTGAAATAAATCCCCTTCTTCTCTCGGTTTATTGTAATGAAGCGTAGCTGTAATCTGATAGGAAAGGTCTTCCAGCATATCATCTACCACACGCACAGGTAATTTTTTCTCAAACAGGTTTTGCTCAATTCTTGAAAATCGCATTCCTTTCACAACATAATCCTGGTATGCCTCCCAAGCAAAAGGGGCTACTTTTTTTACTGATTCTGCCATGGCATCAGAATAGACACGAATTTCATACTGAGCATGACTGTCTGATCGTAAACTAATGAAATGAAGTAAATTGTGAAGGTCATTTTTCCAATACCACTCTGTGTACAAATTCACCGGAAGAATAGCGCGTGCTAGTTCGCGGGCTACACCGGCTTCGTTCAATTCGGAATATATGGAAAAGCTACGCGTGGAAATTTCCTTGAAATAATCCAGAACCTTTTGTTTGAGTTCAGTAGGTACTTTCCCTTTCCTGCCCTGCTTGTTCAGAGCACTTTGAAATTGAATATGTTCCAAATCGGGATAATAAAATTCATCCCGCGCTTCAGAATAACGCAGAGAATATTCGTTGATGTTGGCGGTACGGTGTCGAACCCATTGCCGGGCAGCAAAAATGGGCATTTTACAATGGAACTTGAATTCCACCATTTCAAAGGGGGTAGTATGACGATGCCGCATAAGATAGCGAATGAGCCCGCGATCCTGGGATATTTTGCTGGTTCCTTTTCCATAACTCACCCTTGCTGCCTGGATAATGGAATCATCTCCTCCCATAGAATCCACCAGACGGACGAAGCCTTTATCTAAACATTTGATGGCATTTTTTGGTATTTGTTTCATCTTAATTTCATGCAGCTAAAACGTTACATATTTTATCGACAGCTCTTACTTCACCGGCGATTAAACCGGGTTCAATGAGCGTCTTTTCTTGATTGAAAATAACATTATTCCCATTCAGATTAATAAGTTTTCCGCCAGCTTCAGAGATAATACAGTGTCCTGCACAAATATCCCATTCATTTTTCGGGCGCAGGGATGCAAAAATATCCGCTTTCCCGGCTGCCGTCAACCCCAATTTGTATGCTACACTGCCTATTGGTCGCAGTTCTTTAAATACATCCTTATACGGCTGCCACAAACCACGCCGGGTTTCACTCCGGCTGTTCAAGATAACCATTTCTTCAACGCTCACTTTTGAAACACAGTAAATTTGGTCACCATTCAGAAATGCACCTTTTCCCCTTTCTGCTGTAAACAGTTCTTCCGTCACTGGATTATACAGCACACCCATAATGGGCTGTTCATTTTTCACAAGCGCAATACTCACCACAAAATGCGGGACTCCTTCAATAAACTCCTTTGTCCCATCAAGCGGATCCACAATCCAGATATACTCTTTGTCCAGGCGGTCTGGTGAATCTACTGTTTCTTCCGAAAGCCAACCATAATCCGGACATTCACCTAATAAAATTTCTTTGAGTTTATCATTTGCGGCATGATCCGCGGTGGTTACGGGATTATGATAGCTTTTATCTCTTATTTCGTAATCCGCTTTGTAATAATTAAGAATACAGGTGCCGGCTTCCCGGGAAGCCTCCACAGCAAGATTTTGTTCAAAATTCATGAATCGAAACTTATCAATTGTTCGGTTTATTTCCTTCCATTATTCAAACATTTATGCAAACAATACTTTAATCCTCTCAATAAAACAAACTTCTTGAAAAGATTGCATAATATCCTTATGTTGCTTGCTAGTGAAAAGGGTCTCTGAAGGACAACAATAAACCTTTTTTATCCGAATCAAGATTTTGAAACTAAGATTGTTTCATAAAAAATTTTCCCTCCTTCAATATACCCTCTCATTAGTTAAATAAAGAAGTCAGGAACAAACTGTCTACCTGAAATTAGAAGCAGAAAGGTGTGTTTGTCCTATATGGCATTCATGTGATTATGAGAACATGAATTACGTACAGGGTATATTATGAAAAAAGAAATTTATATTAACGAAAGTATAGGGGAAACCCGCATTGCTATCCTTGAAGATGACAAATTGGTTGAACTCTATCTGGAAAAACAAGGACAACAACGCACGGTGGGTAACATCTACAAAGGAAAAGTGGAAAATGTGATTCCTGGGATGCAAGCTGCCTTTGTGGATATTGGTTATGAGGTTAATGCCTTTCTCCCATTTTCGGAAATCCACAATGGTGATTACCTCCTTGAAGATATTGATCCCACTAATGGAAAACCATCAAATTCAAAAAAGAAATCAAGTGGAAACGGAGACATAAGTGTCGATCTCCAAACCGGACAAAATATTTTTGTACAGGTAATCAAAGAAGCATTTGCATCTAAAGGACCTCGCGTGACGACAGAAGTCGCATTTCCTGGAAGATTACTTGTACTTGTCCCAGGGACAAATTACATTGGAATTTCCAAAAAAATATGGGATAAATATGAAAGAAGACGGCTGAAAAAAATCATAACAAATCTCAAAGAAAAAGGATTTGGAATAATCATTCGAACGGTTGCTGAAGGAAAGAGTGAAGAAACAATCCGTAATGACTACCAAATGTTGATGAAGAACTGGATAAATATGGATCAAAAATCTAAAAAAATTAAAGCACCTGCCTTGATTTATCAGGATCTTGAAACCGCATCCAGCATTATTCGTGATTTGTTGACACCCGATATTGAGAAAATTATTATAGATTCAAAAAAGTTATACCGAAAATTGCAATCTTACCTTGATGAAGTATCTCCCAACCTGACCTCCAAACTTGAACCATTTAAAATTAAAGTCCCAATTTTCGAAAGTATGGGGATTGAAGATGAAATAGCGAAATTACTTCGACCGAAGGTATGGCTCAAAAGTGGTGCCTATTTAATTATAGAAAAAACTGAAGCTATGGTAGTTGTTGATGTGAATAGTGGCCGTTTTATTGGGAAAAATCTTCATGAGGAAAATTCTTTTAAAATCAATATTGAAGCTGCGAGAGAGGTTGCCAGACAACTCAGACTGAGAGATCTCTCAGGTCTAATCGTTATAGATTTTATTGATATGGAAAAAGAAGAAAACAAACGGAAAGTATACTACGAACTGCGGAAAGAACTTAAGAGGGATAGGGCAAAAGTAGCAGTTTCTCCTATTTCCGATTTTGGGTTACTGGAAATGACTCGTCAAAGAATACGCCTTAGTATTTTAGATACCATGAGTGATGAATGTCCTACATGCAGAGGCTCGGGCCGGATTATTTCCAAAGATACTTTGATCACTCGAATTGATCATTGGTTGAGAAGATATAAAACAAAAAAACAGGCATTACGATTACAATTACACCTTCATCCAAAAAATTATCAATTTTTTAAGGAACAAAAGAAAAAAGCTCTGCGTGGTCTAATGTGGCAAAATTTTGTACATCTGAAAATCGAAGAAGATCCAAAGATACGCCGGGATGAATTCCGATTTTTTACGGCGAAAGACGGTATAGATATTACTGATAAACTACCACTTGGAAAAAAAACCTGACTCAATTAAATTTGCTGGCTTTACAGGAGGAATAAATGTACGCAATTGTTGATATAGCAGGAAAACAATACAAAGTATCAGAAGGAGCAAAACTGAAAGTAGCCAGTTTGGACAAAAATACTGGGGGGAACGTCAGTTTTGACAAGGTTCTTTTAACTGATAATGGAAAATCGGTGAAAGTTGGAACTCCCACACTTAAGGGAGTAAATATTAATGCTACAATACTTGAACATGGCAGGGAGAGAAAAATTCTTATTTATAAGAAAAAAAGGCGAAAAGGCTATCAACGCAAAAATGGTCATCGACAGGGGTACACTCTTATTGAAATAACGAAAATCAAAGCAACGACAGGTACCACTAAGAAAGCACCAACAAAAGCCAAAAAAGAAAAACCAGAAACAATGAAAGAGGGAAAATAGTAATTATGGCCCATAAAAAAGGACAAGGTAGCTCAAGGAATGGCAGAGATTCAAATGCAAAACGCTTGGGAGTAAAAGTTGCTGACGGACAAAAAATTCTTGCTGGCGGAATCATTCTCAAACAACGAGGAACAAAAATTCATCCTGGAAAGAATGTAAAACGTGCAAACGATGATACCTTATTTGCAATTGCCAGTGGTATTGTAAAATATGGTAAGAAGAGTTCTAATAGAAAGTTCGTACACATCATTTCTTGATTTATTCAACAGTTTTATCTGTAAAGTCAATTTTTTAACATCCAGCTATTAAAACCCACCGAAATGAAGGAAATTTTATGAAATTTATATGCCTTGGGCTGATTCTTTTATCTATGATCGCCTGTTCGAAACCGACAAAAAAAAATGTGACAACAATCGAAACAAAGAAAGATTCCATTAGCTATAGCATTGGAATGGAAATTGGGGAAAATTTTCAAACACAGAGTGTGGAGGTAAACCCTGACGTTTTCGCTCAGGGTTTTGATGATGCTTACACAGAAAGTACTCCACTGCTGAAAGATTCTGAAGTGCGAATAGTTACCCAAAACTATCGTCAGGAACTTCGCTCAAAACAGAACGAACTAAGAAAACAACAGCTTGAAGAAAACAAAGTGGGCGGTGAAAATTTTCTTGCTGAAAACTCTACAAAAGAAGGAGTTATCGTCTTACCAAGTGGATTGCAATATAAAGTCCTAAATAATGGAGACGGAAGCACACCTAAAGCTACTGACAAAGTAAAAGTTCATTACACAGGTAAATTAATTGATGGTACGGTATTTGACAGTTCAGTGGAGAGTGGTAAGCCGTATGATACTGGTGTAACCCAAGTAATAAAAGGCTGGACAGAGGCTCTTCAACTTATGCAAGTAGGTGATAAATGGGAATTATATATACCTTCAAACCTAGCATATGGCGCTCGTGGTAAAGGTCCAAAAATCGGACCAAACACAACCTTAATATTCGAAGTTGAATTGTTGGGAATTGAATAATTAGAATTAATTGTACTTGAGTCTGAACATTATTTCATCTTAAAAACTTATTAGTCACCTGATGAAATAAATAACTGCTCGTTAAAGTACCGGCGTAAAGCCATTTCATCCTTCTCAATATTGACAAATCGACCATTCTCTGCAACAGATACTTTTTTTGTCTCTTCGGAAACTACAATGATAATAGCATCGGTTTCTTCCGAAAGTCCCAAAGCAGCTCTATGGCGGGTGCCCATATCAGGAGTAATTGAGGGACTTTCGGTTAATGGCAGAATGCATGCAGCTGCTTCAATTATATCGTTTTGAATAATAACAGCGCCATCATGGAGAGGAGAAGTTGGATTGAACAACGATATGAGAAGGGGAGCTGTAACTTCAGCTGTTAAGGGCATCCCCGCTTCCTTATAGCTCCTCAGTCCTGTCTCCCGTTGAATCACGACAAGCGCACCCCATGAACGGTTTCGGAGTTCATTGATTGTTTCTATAATTGCTTCAATAGTCTGAGAACTCCCCATCCGAAATATTTTCTGGAAAAAACGATGTTGGCCAACATAAATAAGTAATCTCCGAATTTCTGGTTGAAACAAAATGACGAAGGCTACAACCCAGACCGTTTGAAACCGGTTAACCAACCAAGAGGTTGCACTTAACCCAATGGCATTGGAGAGAAATGAAGCAATAAGCAAAATAATCAGTCCCACCAGCATCTGCCCTGCACGGGTACCTTTGAAATATTGGTAAACGGTATAGAAAATCCAACTGACAATAAACAAATCGACAACGTCGACTAATGTAACAGTGAGAAATCCAATTTTAAACAGGTTCATTCCAGGAAGAAATTAATGATTAATAAGTAAATTTCAAGGGATGAACAATATCTGCTATTTATGCTATACCACGGATTGCATCTGTAATTAAAGCAACCCGTTTCATCTCTTTAACATCGTGAACACGGACAATCCGAGCTCCCTTTAATATGCCAGTAGTTACTGCTGCGGCTGTCCCTTCTAACCGCTGGTCAACAGGAAGATTAAGAGTGAGTCCAATAAAAGATTTTTTTGAAGGCCCGATCAAAACCGGAAATCCCATATCCACAATTTTCTTTAACTCTCTTAAAAGCTGAAAATTATCCTGTAGACGCTTACCGAATCCAATCCCAGGGTCCAAAATGATCTGCTGATCCAAAATTCCTTTAGCTCTCGCAAATTTTTTCCGTTCTTCAAAATATTCCGTTAACTCCTGCATTAAATCCTCGTAATAAGGATTTTTCTGCATATTTTTTGGAGTCCCTTTTATATGCATTATAACCACCGGCAATCCGGATTCTTTAATTATATCAACCATATTTGGATCAAAAGTCATACCACTTATATCATTAACCATACCGGCTCCTGTCGCAATAGATTGCCGGGCAACTTCTGATTTATATGTGTCAATGGAAATAAGAATGTCCGATTTGGTTCTAATTCCTTCAATAACCGGTAAAATACGGTCACATTCTTTTTGCAGCTCAACAGTTTTTGCTCCTGGGCGGGTAGATTCACCTCCCACATCAATAATATCTGCTCCCTCTTCCGCCATTTGAAGAGCAAACTCAATAGCCTGTGTTACATCATAATACATTCCTCCATCACTAAAGGAATCTGGGGTTACATTCAGAATTCCCATTATCAATGTAGCGGGATTTTCTTCTCGTATCCACTGGTTGAAACGAGGTCCATTCATGAGAAATTGCCTGACAGGAATCGTAAAACCAATTAAGAAGCACTTTTTGTTTTAGATTTAGTGGAGGATTTTATGTGAGATTTTTTTCGGGTCTGTGTTGGCTTTTTGTTATTCCGTCTTACAATTGTTTTTCCATCCAGAATTTTTTTAATGTCCCGTTTATCAATTGTTTCATATTTAAGCAGCTCTTCAGCCATCCTGTGCAATATGTTTACTTTCTCCTTTAAGATCAATTTAGCAGTCCTCTCAGCTTTTCTTATAATTCGTACCACTTCTTGATCAATTATACGTGCCGTAACCTCACTGTAATCCCTGTGAGTTTGTATCTCTCTTCCAAGGAATATTTCTTCGTTCTTTTTTCCAAAAGTTAACGGACCCAATAGTTCGCTCATTCCCCACTCGCAGACCATCTTCCGGGCAATAGTAGTTGCCTGCTCTAAATCATTTCCTGCTCCAGTTGTCAGTTCATTAAAAATTAATTCTTCTGCTGCCCTGCCACCCATCATTATTGAAAGTCGACCTTCAATATATTTTTTTGCATAACCGTGTTTTTCATCAATAGGCAGTTGCATAGTCATTCCAAGAGCTTGACCCCGGGGAATTATTGAAACCTTATGAACCGGGTCTGCACCTTCTGTTACTGATGCTACAAGGGCATGTCCTGCTTCGTGGTACGCTGTCAGTTTCTTCTCTTCTTCAGACAAAATCATACTTTTTCTCTGTACACCCATCATCACCTTATCTACCGCTTCTTCAAAATCTGTCATTTCTACGAATTTTTTTCTCTTCCGAGCTGCTAGCAAAGCAGCCTCATTGACTACATTCGCTAAGTCTGCACCCACCATCCCGGGCGTACCTTTTGCAAGAATATCTAACTTAACACTTCGTTTATTCATCAGTATTTTCTTTGTATGAACTTTCAGAATTCCCAATCTTCCTTTTAAGTCTGGGATATCCACAACTACATGCCGGTCAAACCGTCCTGGGCGCAATAAGGCAGAATCAAGTACATCAGGACGATTGGTTGCAGTAATAACAATGATATTTTGTTTAGGCTCAAATCCATCCAGTTCTACCAATAGCGCATTAAGTGTTTGCTCTCGTTCATCATGTCCACCCCCAAGTCCTGCGCCCCGCTGCCTGCCAACCGCATCCAATTCATCTATAAAAATAATACAGGGAGAAGTCTTTTTTGCCTGTTCAAATAAATCTCTTACCCTGGAAGCTCCTACTCCTACAAACATTTCCACAAAATCCGCACCGCTCAGACTGAAAAAAGGTACATTCGCTTCACCTGCAACAGCCCGTGCTAATAAGGTTTTACCAGTTCCCGGTGGTCCTACAAGCAATACTCCTTTTGGAATTTCTGCTCCTAATTTTTGAAATCGTTTGGGATGCTTTAAATAAGCGATAACTTCTTTCAGTTCTTCTTTGGCCTCTACACAACCGGCAACATCATTAAATGTCACCTTCGGCATATTTGAATCCCATATCTTCGCACGACTCTTACCGAAGCTAAATATATTTTTTATCCCACCTGCTCCACCCTGCATTCGTCTCATTATAAAAAGCCAAAAAGCAATTAATAGAATCCATGGTAGCATATTTATCAAATAGCCGGTCCAATCAATACTCTGCTCCTTAAAACTATATTCAACACCATATTGATCCCATTCATCCATAACATCTTTATCAACAAATGGGAGAACGACGCGAAAACGACTAAAAGCAATCTGATTCCCTGTGCCTGAGATAATTGTCTGCGGTGTATTTAATTCTCCATGAAAAATGTTTACGATGACTTCCGCCTCACTTATTAGTCTATTCTCTAAAAATTCTTTGTATTTAAAATAATCGATTTCTGTTTCCTTGCGAGATCCCTCCGTAAAAAGATTCGAAAGAAAAATAGCAGCTACTATAATCAGTACCCATATCAGAGATGTTTTTCCAGCTCGTTTCCATTGAAAAATATTCAATGGATCTTTAGATTTTTTTCTGAGATTCTTAGGTGAGTCTCCTGGTTTTCTATTCCCTTTTTGGGGTGTATTTTTATTCAGATTCTCGGAAAAATATTTTTTATTCATATTCAATCACAATTTTTTAAACCTGTAAATAGCTGGTAAATAACGGAATTTTTGGTCATAATCCAACCCGTAACCTACTACAAAATCAGGCGGAATTTCAAACCCCACGATATCGATTGGGAAATCCAGTTTTACAATTTCAGGTTTCAACAGAAGGGAAACAAAAATAAGGGATTGAGGCTTTGCTCCTTCCATCCTTTCTTTTAGAAACTGCACGGTGAAACCTGAATCAACTATATCTTCGACTACTACTACATGACGTCCTGTGATATCGGCCGAAATATCCTTCAACAACCGAATAGTCCCTGAAGGTTTATCACCGGAATAACTGTTCAGTTTTATAAAGTCCATTTCACAATTGATAGTCATAGTCCTCAGTAAATCCGCCAAAAAGATGAAACTTCCGTTTAATACACCGATAAAGATCGGTACTTCATTCTTGAAACGGCCAGAAAGATTTTGTCCAATTTCCCTGATTTTATCCTGGATTTCATCTTCAGATAATAAGGGTGTCAGCCTGTAATCGGTACCTTCTATCATTTAGTATTCTTTCGAATAATTGAGATTTCCGCCAAATCGGTTGTTTTGGATGTAACTTTAACTTGGTTGCTAATCCGATGACCGCAGACCCAAATAATTTCATCATTTGCTGTGAGTACAAATTGATTATCTTTGTAAAACTGATCTACTTTTTCATCGATAAGAAAATCACTTATTTTTTTATGTCCATTCATCCCCAAGGGTATAAACGTATCCCCAGGTACCCACGAACGGATTACAAGATTTTGGTTTTTAATTTTGTTTCCATCCACTACTTCTTTCCATGGGGTATTGTTTGGGGAACAATAATCCTGAACCCATTCCCATTTAAAACAGAAATCACCACAATCGGTAATATCTGCAGGATGAACTTTGTGAATTAATTTTTGTTTTTTCTGGTTTTGTCTCAATATAAGGGATTGACGGTCACTCAACAATATCCATTTCATCGGCAGGAGAAATTTCTGTCCAGTTTTAGCGTGGACAAGGAAATGTTTTAATTCTTCCCACTGGTGACGCCGCCATGATCTTTTTTCATCTCCAATAATTTTCTGGATAATTTTCACTCGCAAAAGAATGGGCAACCCATTAAAAATCATTTTATTCAAATGTATAATACCTTCAAAATCTTTTCTTACCACCTTTTCGTAAACTTCTTTACAAGCAAACGTAACTACTTCATCAGATTCTCTTGAAAATTCACACATTTTCTCAAAAGCAGGAATCAGGTTTGGATTGAGATTTTCCCATGGGCGAACAATTTCATGACGGATTGCATTCCGTGGAATGGTTCTATCCTGATTTGTTCTATCCTCAATAAATTGAATATTATTTTTCTCAATAAAAGAAGTTATATCCCTCCGGGAAAAAGGTAATAGTGGTCGCACAACGAAATCAAGTTTCTCATGAATCCCCTGAAGCCCCCTAATTCCGCTTCCCTCTCCAATTCGCATGAGAATTGTTTCTATCTGATCATTCCCATGATGAGCAGTAATAATTACATCTGCTTGTACCTCTTTTCGAATGGACTCTAGTTTTTTATATCGTCGAATCCTGGCCCAAGCCTCCCAACTCTCCCTTTTTGATCGTGTAGAAGGATTTAATTTTTTTGTAATAATTGGAAAACCAATCTTTGCACAAGTCCTTTTAACAAAAGCTTCATCTCTTTTCGAGTCAGTTCTGAGCTGGTGGTTGATATGTCCAACCGTGATCTGGAAATCAAACTCATCTTTGAGCTCATTGAATAAAAAAAGTAAGCACATGGAATCCATTCCGCCTGAGACAGCTACAACTACATGCTGACCGGATTGGATCAAACCAGCTTTGTCAAGATGGTTTCGAAACTTTGTTATAAGATCATATGAATTCATTTTTTAGTACTCTTTGAGACAGGTCACCGATCTATTGTCTGTTGGCTTCATTAATTATTTGACTAAATATGATCAAAGAAAAACTCGGAGAAACATTGAATCTTATCTTCGTACGAATGGGGATAAAGAAACCATTCTGCAGCTGCAACACTACTTAATATTGAATTTCCATCCTGGGGAGTAAAACAAAATCCGGTAATTTCATGATCATTCCTAACATTCAGAGTCTGCTCTACTACAACTGTTTGATTTAAGATTCGTCCATAATGTCCCTGATCACGTCCAAATGAGAACACAGTACTCGTCATATCTTTTTCAGTCATTGCAACGTATGGATTTGCATAAAGCTTTTCCAATACTGCTGTCAAAGTAGTAGGTTCCTTCACTCTTAAAGTAAACCAAAGCACATGCATATATTGGCTGTTTACTTTTAAAGCGGAAGAAAATAAATTTAAATCAATGTCCATTGTATGAAAAAGTTCCGCGGCATCTTCAGCATGATGTGTACCGTATTTCGGTGATCCATGACTTCCTACTTGAGGAGAGGGGATAAAACTCCCGGACTGACTTATATCATTTGCTCTACGAATACAAACGAATCTTCCTTCCTCTAAATTATCATGGTCACCATCCAATGCCAACGTATGTGTAATGCAACACAGGTTATGTGTATTACAAGAGACAATTTGAATAAACTGGTCATCAGAATTCAAGGTAGCATCATTTATTCTTCGCGCATATTTTTTCCCAAACCCAGACTCACTTCCCTGGGCTAAAAAGCCCTTACCGCTTTTCAAAAATTTATGATAATATTTTTCCTTATTTTTATGGCCAATCCCTCTCGGGGTACAATCTATCACAACTGTTGCCCGTTTTATTGCTTCTTCAGTTTCAAAATCAGGATCTAAGTCTAACGCTTTGAAATCATCAACTTTGTTAGAATCTACGCATAATCTTCCCCCTCTTTTTATTAGTCCTACTACTTTGGAATGATCACTATTTAAAGCTGAATTCTTGTGAAATGTTATTTCATCAATCCCCAATTGATCCTGAAAATCACAAAGAAGTCCGATGAGCGGTTCTCCAATTGTTCCAGTACCTACAACATGTATGATCTTACGATCCATAATGCATACTCCTTATTAACTAAAGTGCTATTCATCAACATAATAATTATATTACGGTAGTTTCCTGCCATTCTCCGAATACATCTTTCATTTCTTGAACAATTTCTCCTAATGTGGTATATGCTTTGACTGCGTGGATAATCGGTTCCATTATATTCCGCTCGCTGGAGCAAGCATCTCGAATATCTGCCAAGGCATCATTCACTTTTTGATTATCTCTTTTCTTCCGTAATCTCTCAATCGTTTTAATTTGATTTATTTCAGATTCTTTTCCAAGTTTCAAGATTGGTATCTCAATCTTTTCACTTTTCTTTACAAACTCATTAACGCCTACTACTATTCGCTGTTTCTGATCCACTTTTGCTTGATATTCAGAAGCCGCTTTCGCAATCTCCCCTTGAAAAAATCCCTGTTCTATAGCTGGAATTACACCACCTAATTCATCAATCTGTAAAAAATACTTTTCTGCAGATGCTTCCATCCTGTCTGTTAGTGACTCAATAAACCATCCTCCACCTAAGGGATCTACCACGTTTGGCACACCTGTTTCATAAGCAATTAACTGTTGTGTACGAAGAGCTATTTCAGCAGATTTTTCAGAAGGCAATGCAAGCGTTTCATCCATAGCATTTGTGTGCAAAGATTGGGTCCCGCCCAACACACCCGCTAGAGCCTGAAAGGCTGTTCGTGCGATGTTTATCTCTGGTTGCTGGGCAGTGAGAGAACATCCGGCAGTCTGAGTATGAAATCGAAGCTTCCAAGAACGGGGATTTTTTGCGTTATATTTATCCTTCATTCGTTTTGCCCAGATTCGGCGTGCGGCACGGAATTTAGCAATCTCTTCAAAAAAATCAAGATGGGAGTTAAAGAAAAAAGAAAGACGTGGCGCAAAAGAATCTATATCCATTCCCGCCTTCACAGCATATTCGACATAGGTAAAGCCATCAGCCAACGTGAAAGCAAGCTCCTGTGCAGCAGTTGATCCCGCTTCCCGGATATGATATCCGCTGATAGAAATCGTATTAAATTTAGGCATATTTTTTGTACAGAATCCCATCATATCCGTTATGATTCTCATTGATGGTTCAGGTGGGAAAATCCATTCCTTTTGGGCAATAAATTCTTTCAAAATATCATTCTGCAATGTACCAGTTAGTTGATTCAATGGTATCTGTTGTTTCTCTGCTAAAGCAATATAAAATGCCAATAGAATGACAGCGGGACCGTTGATAGTTTGAGATACTGAAATCTTACCAAGATCAATGCCGTCGAACAGGATTTCCATATCTCTCAGGGATGCAACATTTACACCGCACTTACCAACTTCACCTGCTGAAATGGGATGATCAGGATCATAACCCATAAGCGTCGGCATATCGTACGCAACGGATAACCCGGTCTGGCCCTGGTTTAATAAAAAATGGAATCGTTCATTCGTTTTCTGCGGGGTTCCAAAACCGGAAAACTGCCTCATTGTCCACAGCCTACCACGATAAAGGTTTGGATGAATCCCACGTGTATAAGGGTACTCTCCGGGGAATCCCAACTGTTTGATGTACTTTTTATCAAGGTGAGTTGGATAATAAAGTATATCCAACGGTTCTCCGCTCAGAGTATCAAAATTATAGTCTCTAATTGAAGAAGATTCTACCGACTTTTCCCATTTTTTTTTCTTTATTTTGAATGAATCCAATTTACTATTCACATCATTATTCCAAATTTTTCAGTTTTTAAAAAATGTAACCCTTAAGTTACCCTAAAATAAAAATTAGTGCAAAGTCCTTAGATAAGGATATCTGACCATTAAGTATTAGTATTTATCTCATCTTGTAAAAATATTTCAGTGATTTGTTTCAAAATTTTTGTGTTTTTTACCTTGCTTTAAAGCGACACATCCTTCTGCCACCATCCATAAAACAAATACAAAAAGAACTATACTTATGATGGCAAGAGGTTTATTAGTTCCCCAAAATGCCTGTATTTTTAAAATCAAGGCAGTCAAGGTAATGGCGGTAATAAACAAAAAAGGTAATACCAATGGAAGAACCGGTTTTTTTCTGAGAAAAAAATAGAGGATCAAAACCATGAGTGTCAAAGCAACCAGCATCTGATTGCTTGCACCAAAAATAGGCCACAAAGCCCATCCTGCCTGGGTGAATTCTCCTGTGTTTGGGTTTTGTACATTCCACATCGTCAAAATCAAGGACGGAAACAATGCTAAAATTGTTGCAATATAGCGATTTTGAAAAAGTCTTATGGATATTGTTGTCCCAATTTCAGTAATAATATATCCAGTGTGGTAGCTGCAAAGGAGATAACCAGTACTGCCATTAAAGTCTTGGCGAGAGGACCAGGCACCCCGATAGCCTCTATCAAAGCACCACCTCCAAGAACAAAAGCAGTGGCTTTATTGGTGGTAGCATGTGCCCATGAATCATAATACACTGCCCAAGAAAGATTTTCTACCATCCCAACAGAAGGCAGATTACATACAGTTATAAGACCCATCCCCGCAACAGCAGCTAATGTGGAAGCCAAGGCTAAACTTCCTTCTCCTAGCATCCCTCCGTAGCCGATAAATCGTGCATGGTCTATGGAACTGATTTGTTTAGATGTCGTTCCAGACGCGACCAAACCATGGAACCCGCTGATGGCTCCACAGGCAATAGTCACAAAGAGAAATGGGAAAATAGGCGGAGCTCCCCCTCCACTAAGTCTAATAATTGGAGCCTCTACAACTGGATTAGCGATAAATAACCCTAGGAATATCAAGGCTAAGCCAACAATAAGCTGATGGGAATTTATATAATCCCTGGGTTGAAGTAAAAACCAGACAGGTAATAGACTGACAATTCCGGAATACAGGAATAAAAAAATAATCCAGACCTGATTCTGCATATTATCTGTCAAACCAAACGCGTCAAGTGAGAGCGGATATCTGGTACCCAGCCAAACGAATAAGTACAGAATAACAAGTGCAAAGATGGAAGGAATAATTGCTTCTATTTTCTTTTTGTAGATCAACCAGCCAATCGCTATGGCAATAATGATTTCTATATTTATGGGTAATACTGCACTGGGTACACTTACAAAAAGACCTGCGATTGCCATTGCAAACACAGCAAGAACCAGCCAGGTAAGCATCAGCACAAATAGTAAGAACATTATTCGTACCCTGACTGAAATAACTTGTCCCGTGATATCAGCGATTGAACACCCCTATTCCCTAATGCTGATTACCAATGCTCCACCCATGAAGATAGTACCTAAAATGACCCATAATAAAGCAGGTAGCCAACCCCAGAAAGCAGCAATACAGGGGCCTATAATAGGAGCAGCTCCTGCTATGGAAGTAAAATGATGGCCGAATAAAATATGTTTCCTATTGGGGACAAAATCTGAACCATCTTCAAATTCCTCTGCTGGAGTTTTACCCTGATATTCACTTGCAGAAAATATTTTCCTCTCAATAAAAGAAGAATAAAAACGGTAACCTATAGCAAAACAGGCTAAGTCTGAAATAGCCAAAATGAGGGCGCTCATTTCTCAAATATTTAATACAGGGGTAGTCTCTGGTACCAATTCCTGAATAGCGGTTGTAATTCCTTTACTGTCCAAACCAAGCAATTGCAATAGTTGATCCCGGGTGCCATGTTCTACAAATTTATCTGGTAAACCTAATCTTTTTAACTTTCCGTCAAAACCGCGTTCCATTAACCAGGAGGCTACTCCATCTCCAAATCCCCCAGTAATTACACCTTCTTCAATTGTAATTACATATTTAAATTTTTCCAATATATTTTGAAGATAGCTATTATCCATTGGCGTAATAAACCTACAATTCACTACTTCACAATCAATACCCTTTTGCTTCATTCTTTTGCTCGATTCTAGAGCATTAAAAACCACAGGTCCAACGCAAAGCAGAACAACATCCACACCTGTTTTTAATACTTCCCAGGATCCAATCGGAAGCAGCTCTGTTTGGCCTGATTCTTCAAATTGAATTGAAGTAGATTTTGGATATCGAATAGTGAATGGGTACTCTGTCTGATTGAGACCTGTGTACAACAAGTGGCGAAACTCATCACCATTTTTTGGAGCAGTAACAATGAGATCTTGAACACACCGTAGGTAAGCAATATCCAACGCACCATGATGAGTGGGGCCATCCTCACCAGCGATGCCAGCGCGGTCCAAACAAAAAATTACTGGAAGGTGCTGGATGGCAATATCATGAACCAAGTGATCAAAAGCTCTCTGCAGAAATGTTGAATAAATCGCTACAATCGGACGAATTCCTTGCGTAGCCAGACCACCGGAAAAGGTGACAGCATGTCCTTCCGCAATTCCAACATCGAAAAACCGGTCAGGAAATTCATTTGCGAAGGGAACAAGACCCGTACCTTCCCGCATTGCTGCAGTAATACAGACTGTGTCAGTTCGATTGCGGGAGATTTCACAGGCCAGAGACCCAAAAACCGATTGAAATGAGGGAGCAGAAAAACTCTTGTTCTCTGGAGTTAGCTCAACTTTATCCAATCCTCTTCCGTTAGGTTTTACAGCATGAAACTTGACTGCATCATCATGATATTCACGTGTTGCTTGATTCATGGAAATCATTCCTTTCCCTTTTTTGGTAAGGACATGAAGTAAAACAGGTTTTTGAATATCTTTGATATTTTCTAACGTATGAAGAACTTCATTTAAATCATGTCCGTTGATTGGACCAAAATATCGGAAGCCTAATTCATCAAATAGAATTCCAGGGACGACGAGACTTTTCAAGCTTTCTTCAATCTTTTTTAAAAATATTCGCGTAATTTTCTTTGCTACCGGAAGTTTTCCTGATAAACTCCAGATCTCATTCCGAATACGATTATATAATGGATTAGAGATCAGTCGAGTAAAATAAGTGGATATAGCACCCACATTTGGACTGATAGACATTTCGTTATCATTCAAAATCACCAATATTTGGGTACCTTCATGTCCCGCATTATTAATTCCCTCAAAAGAAAGTCCCCCAGTCATCGCTCCATCGCCAATTACTGCAATAACTCTATGGGTTTTTCCCTGTAAGTCACGGGCCTTGGCTACACCCAAAGCAGCCGAGATTGAGGTGGAAGCATGTCCAGCACCAAACACGTCGTACTCACTCTCAGTGCGCTTTAAAAATCCACTTAATCCATTGTGTTTTCGAATTGTAGGGAAACGATCGAACCGACCTGTCAACAGTTTATGTGCATATCCTTGATGACCTACGTCCCAAATGATTTTATCTTCCGGAGCATTGAAAATGTAATGCAGTGCTACGGTTAATTCCACTACCCCAAGAGTTGGAGCCAAATGGCCACCTATATCGGTAATTACATCAATAATATATTTTCGTAATTCCGTGCACAGTTCATATAATTCATCTTTGGAAAATTTTTTTAAATCCGATGGATCCTGAATTTTTGGTAAATATTTAAGTGACATACGTTTGACTTTTTCTGTCATGTTGAGATTGTTTTACCCTGTGAAATGCCAATTCGTGAAAAATAGTAACTCCATCCAATTCCGGGTGGAAGATCAATCCGATATGATGGTTTTCCCGGATTGCCACAGGATGTCCATTCAAAGAACCCAACACTTCTATATTCCGTCCAGTACTTTCGATTCGAGGAGCTCGTATCATGGTAGCGCGACTATAAAAAGAATTTTTATCTTCGAAAAATTTTACTTCCTCAGTAGTAGAATGAATTTGGCGCCCATAAGCATTACGGCATACCACCACATCCAATATACCCAAAGGGTTGACTCTGGAATCTGAGACTTTTCGGGCCATAAGAATCAATCCGGCACAGGTACCCAAAACTGGATGTACGTCGGAAAATGCTTTCAACGGCTCTCTCAGTTTATTTCGATCTATGAGCAGAGATATAGTTGTTGACTCCCCTCCAGGTATAACCAATCCTTCCAGCTCATCCAAATCAGAAGGACCCCGAACCGCAACCGAATCCATCCCCAAAGTTTGCAGGATTTGATGATGTTTTTCGAAGTCGCCCTGAAGTTCAAGGACGCCGATGCGCATTACCAGCCTCGTTCCTGAAGTTTTTCCTCATCCGAAATCTCGGAGATATCCAATCCTTTCATAGCTTTTTTCAATCCGGCTGAAGCATCCGCTACTTTTTCTGCAATCTTATAATGTGTTGCTGCAACAACAATTGCCCTGGCTCGCAAATCAGGATCTTCGCTCTTGAATATACCTGAACCAACAAAAAGAGATTCCGCACCCAATTGCATCATGAGGGAAGCATCAGCTGGAGTTGCAATACCTCCGGCAGCAAAATTAGGAACAGGAAGTTTTCCTAGTTTAGACACTTGTTGAACCAAAGAAAGAGGAGCACCTAAATCTTTAGCTTCCGAAACCAATTCCACTTCATCACATTCTTTTAGTCCACTGATCTGTCTGTTTATAGTTCTCATGTGGCGAACCGCTTCCACAATATTTCCGCTTCCAGCCTCCCCCTTGGTTCGGATCAAAGCTGCTCCTTCTGCTATACGACGTAAAGCTTCTCCAATATCCCGGGCACCGCATACAAATGGGATTTTGAAATCGTGTTTCCAAATATGATTCTTCTCATCTGCAGGAGTAAGTACCTCACTTTCATCTATGAAGTCAACCTCCAAGGATTCCAGAACTTGGGCCTCGGCGAAATGGCCGATTCGACATTTAGCCATAACCGGTATTGAAACCGCTTTCTGAATTTCGCGAATCATGCTTGGATCACTCATCCTCGCAACACCACCATCTTCACGAATATCGGCAGGAATTCGTTCCAAGGCCATAACGGCGCAGGCACCTGACCCTTCGGCGATCCTTGCCTGTTCAACCGAAGTTACATCCATTATAACCCCACCTTTCAGCATTTCAGCTAGCCCAACTTTGACTTCATAGGTTCCTTTAGACATGACTCTCCTCATTTTGAATATTAGTTAGAGTTTCACAATACCGGACCACATCCTGAATGATACTGTCCGGGGTAGAGGCACCGGCAGTAATTCCCACTGTTTCAGCATTGTTAAACCACTCTGATTCTATTTCGTCCGCACAAGTTACCTGATAAGATTTTTTATTCCGTTCCAATGCTAACTGGTGAAGACGCTTGGAATTTGCACTGGTGAATGAACCAATGATCAACATTACATCACATCTTTCAGAGAGATCCTTAAGTTGTTGCTGATTCCTCTTGGTTGGAAAACAAATCGTATTTACAAACCGCAAATCAAAGGCTTTCGTCATTATGATATTAATAATTGTTTGAACATTTTCAATCGTTTGTGTTGACTGACTGACGATACCAGCCTTTTTCATTTTCCGGAGATTTTGTGCTTCTTCTGGAGAAGAAACAATAATAGGTTTTTTTACCTGGCTGGCAATCCCAATTACTTCGTCATGTCCATGGTCACCTATGATAATTATACATCTGCCTTCTAATTCCAATGCTTTGACTTCATTATGAATCTCTTTAACCAATGGACAGGTTGCATCAATAATATTCATTCCCTTATCCTTCGCTTTATTCCAAACGTCTGTTGAAGTACCATGAGCCCGAAATAATATAGGTTTTTTATCAGGAACATCATCCAATGTACGAACAACTTTTGCACCGATTTTATCCAGATCATTTACCACAATTTCGTTGTGGACTATATTTCCTAACATATAGACATCGCCACTCTCTTCTGCTGTTTTGTATGCGAGATCAACTGCGTCACGCACACCAAAACAATAGCCTGAATCTTTTGCGATAAGTAATTTCATTTACTTTGATATTTCTGTTCCTGTAAGGATTGTTTTGTCTCATTAAGAACTTTAGGAAGAACTGTTTCCATGCTCCCCTCCAATACTGCACCTGCAGCTAAGGGATGTCCTCCACCTCCCAAAGTCTTTGCAATTCCGTTAATAATGTATTTCCCTTTTGACCTATAATTAATTCTACAGGTATCATGACCACTGTCAAAGATCATGAGCGCGACTTCAACTCCACGAATGGTTCGAACAAAATCAGTTAACCCTCCCACCTCTTCAGGTGTAGAATCACATTCATCCAATGTGGACTTATCAATGATAAACCAAGCCAGTTCGTTATCACATTCAAAAGTAAGGTTACTTAAAATATTACCCAATAATTTAATCCTACCTTTAGAATTTGATTCATAAATCTGTTGATAAATATAAGAATGATTAATACCAGATTGAAAACATTCAATAGCAATTTCGTGACATTTGGTGTTCGTATTACTATATCTAAACGATCCAGTATCTGTCATTATAGCAGTATATATTCCCTCACAAATTTCTTTTGGAAATTTCCCGGTTCTAGCTAATTTAAGATAATTATAAAGCATTTCTCCTGTAGCAGCAGCATTGATATCCACTAAATTATAAGTAAACAAATTATCTCCCTCATGAGGATGATGATCAATATTCAGAGTTGGAAGTGTATGGCTATTGATTTCACTAAGGATTGTTTTTAACCGTTTAATGTTGCCCACATCAAAAATAATAACCAAATTCACATTTTTGATCCAATCTTGATGTTGCACTAACTCATGAACTTCAAATATCTGTTCAGAGTTTAAAAAACTGTACTCTGAGGGCATTCTTGAACAGAGAATGATTCGACAATCTTTTCCGCTTTCTCTCAAGTGAAAATACATTGCAGCACAACACCCAAGACCATCTCCATCAGGATTTTCATGTGTTGTGAGTAAAATCCGATCAGCTTCACTAATCAGGGATTTAACTTTGTTAAAATCAATCATAATGCTCTCACTAGAAAAACCATAGAAATAGGGTGTTTCATGGGTATAATCTAAAATAGAGGATATGCAGTTGCAATTATTTACTCCGATTCCACTGAGATTCATCTACCTCATGCTTATGGGTATAAAAACGTGCCAATACAAAAAGAAAATCAGACAGCCGGTTCAGATATTGAATCCAACGTTCAGCCCTGTTTTCTACTTCAAGGAGTTCTACAATTTTTCTTTCTACTCTCCTGCAAACCGTCCTTGCTATATGAACGCGAGAAGAAAAATCATCACCTCCAGGCAAAATAAATTCAACCAGAGGCGGAAGATTTGAATTCATTTCTTTTAAGTTATTCTCAATGTCAATGAGTCGGTCATCTGAAAGAAGGATCTCATTAGAATCAGGGATGGATAGTTCACCCCCAAAATTTAACAAATCATTCTGGATACTCTGCAATATACCAACTAATTTGTCGTCCCTACATCCAGAGCATACAAAACCAATCGTCGCATTTAGTTCATCAATTTGTCCCAGGCATTCGATACGTATATGGGACTTTGAGACAGTTGTTCCATCTCCAAGGGTAGTTTGCCCTTTATCACCAACTTTTGTAGTAACCTTTGAAATCCTCATTAGAAGAAAATTACGGATACTAAGATGAAGATCGGAATGAGAATCGGCAAAGAATATTTCAACATATATCCAAAGAAGCTTGGCATGGTTATTCCTGCTTCTTCTGAAATGGATTTCACCATAAAGTTAGGTGCATTTCCAATGTATGTGGTGGCACCCATAAACACTGCACCCGCAGAGATAGCCAGCAGCGTCGTGTATAATTCACCCATAAGCTGGTCTGCATCACCTCCTGCCGTGTTGAAGAACACCAGATAAGTTGGAGCATTATCCAGAAAACTGGAAAGGATTCCAGTTGCCCAGAAATACGCGGCATTCACCGGATTTCCATTGTACGACACGGAATTTACCACACCTGCAAGTGCGCCGTCCGCTCCAACTTTTAGAATAGCAATCGCCGGGATGATCGTGATAAAAATCCCTGCGAAAAGTATGGCTACTTCCTGAATGGGAAACCATGTGAATTCGTTTTTCCTTCGTATATCCTTCGGTGTTATTTTCCAGCTTATCCCCGTTAACAGCAGCAGGAGAATGTCCCGGGTAATATTCTGTAATTCTATTTCTACATGGAAAACAGTGAAAGATAGTTGCGGATGCCAAAATCCGCTCAACAACACTGAAGACATCACACCGGCAAGAAGCAGAAAATTGAATTTACCTTCCAATCCAAGTTTTACTCCCGATTCATCTGTAACCTTTACTAATGGATCAGGTAGGCCTTCTTTTCGATAGTAAAATGAATCCAGTGTATAAAAAAGTATTAGCAGCAGAACCACCACAAATAGCATTGGTTCCAGCATAGCTTTCGTCGTCCAAAAAAAGTCTACCCCTTTTAAAAAGCCCAAAAACAAGGGTGGATCACCAAGCGGAGTTAAAGATCCACCAATATTTGCCACAAGAAAAATGAAGAATACCACTACATGCACTTTGTGTTTCCGGTAGATATTCGCCCGGATCAATGGACGAATCAGCAATATGGAAGCGCCGGTGGTTCCCATCCAACTGGCAAGAATGGTTCCGACGAGAATAATCCCTGTATTTACAATCGGACTACCTACCAATTTTCCTGTAAGCCGAATTCCACCAGAGATGGTAAATAAAGCCAAAAGCAAAATGATAAATGGAATGTAGTCTAAAAAGCCAACATGGAGAAATTCGTAAAAAGTAGTGGGCAATCCTTTTTGAATCGCCATTGATAGCAAAAGAACCCCGCACCAAAAGAACGATACTTTTCCAAAGTGATGATGCCAAAATGTTGGGGCAACTAACGGGAAAACTGCAATAGAAAGCAATATCCCGATAAATGGGATTACCCAGGAAATGGACAAATCAGAACCGACCAAATGAGGAGTATAAATATCTCTCCCGGTAGATCCCATGATTTCCGCTGGTATTATCAGGAAAAAGAAAAGAATCATCCAGTAGAAAAATTTGGGGGAAATCATCATGTGCAAACGTATTATTTTTTCATAAATGTAAATATGTGTAGTAAATCCTTTCATCAGAAAACAGTAGTTGCTGCTTCAGCAGTAATCTTTAAAAGAAATCCCGGAGTGATCCCAAGGGTAAGAACAATCACAGCTAATAATCCGATTAGACCCAGTACCAATACTCCAGATACTGGATGTGGAGCCTCCTTTTCTTCCTGCATATACATATTCACAATGAGCCGTAGGTAGTAATATGCCGAAACCAGTGTGTTGAGAACCGCAATAATCACAAGCCAAATATATCCTTCCGAAACAGCGGAAGATAAAAGTCCATATTTTGCCACGAAGCCACCTGTAGGGGGAAATCCAGCTAGTGATATCATAAATAATGCCATAGCACCTGCCATCCATGGGTGCTGTGAAGCAAATCCCCGGTAATCTTCGAAAGCCAATCCTTTATCATCCTTTTCTAACAGTAATATTATACCAAAAGCACCAAGATTCATTACTGAGTAAACTACCAAATAAAAAAGCACTGCGGAAAGACCTACACTATTTAGGACAAGTACACCTAAAACGAGATATCCAGCATGAGAAACACTAGAAAAAGCAAGCATCCGTTTCACATGAGACTGCATCAGAGCTGAGATATTTCCAACGGTCATGGTTAATGCAGCTAAGATCCAAAATAAATTTTGCCATTCAACCTGAATTTCCATAAAGGCCGTAATAAAAATATTCAACAAAGCGCCAAACCCAGCTACTTTGGGTGCCGTGCAAAGAAAGGCTGTCACCGTGGTAGGTGCTCCTTGATATACATCTGGAGACCACATGTGAAAAGGTACCAGGGCTACCTTGAAAGCAAAACCGATAAGAAGCAGCCCGATCCCCAGAGAAAAATAAACTTTTGAAAGGATCGATCCGGATGTAACCGCAGACGCAATTTCGTTATAGTTTGTCGTACCCGTAGCACCATAGATCATGGCTGCACCAAATAAAAAAAAGCCAGTGGCGAATGCCCCCAGTAATAAATACTTTAATCCTGATTCATTGCTGTAAAGGTTATGGCGGAGAAATCCAACTAACACATAAAGCGATAGAGAAAGAAGCTCCAGACCAAGGAAAACCATCACCAAGTCGTTTGCTTTAGTCATCAACATCATACCAATGATAGCAAATAAAATGAGAGCAGGGTATTCACCCCGGGATTTACTCCCCATTTTTTCTAGGTATCCCCGCGAGAGGATCATTGTGGCTAATCCTATAGAAATATAAAGAAAATCAAAAAACATTGAAAACCGGTTAAGGACCAGCATCCCTCCGAAAAGAATCTGTTCATCACCGCTGGTGCTAATAGTAACAGCTCCAGCCAAAAGAAAACCTAGAGCTGCCACCATTAATTTAATTCCGGGGCGGGAAACATGAACCATCTCCAGAGTCAGGACAGAAAATGCAGTAACCGTCAGAATAATTTCAGGGGAAATCCCTAATAAATCAGCTGCTGTAAAAAATTGACCTATATCCATGAAATCACCTGACGTATTCTAAATAATAAGCCACTAAATAATGAGTAAAAATGATTGGATAAGCTTGTTAGACCCATTTGAATAAAGCTTTAATATATTCAGCAATTGAATTGAGTGTATCATAAGCGTTATTACTTTCAAGTTGTATAGAAGAGTTATGCAGCTGCTCAAGCAGGTGTTCCACTGAAACATGCATATAACTCAAAAGCATGTTCGGTTGAAGACCGATCAATAATACAAGTAAAACCAGAGGTGCAAGAGTGGCAATTTCCCGCAAGTCCAAATCAATAAGAGAGGACTGCGTAGTGGTGTTTATTTCATTAAGAGCGATCCGGTAATACAACCAGATCATATAGCACACACCCAGAACTACACCAAGTATGGAAAGGGCCGCAATGATCATATTTGCTTTGAAAGCACCGCTAATGATAAGAAATTCCCCAACAAAAGCATTCATACCCGGTAGACCAATCGCAGCCAGAGTGAAAATCGTAAAAAACACAATATACACAGGAACGGTCTTTGAGAGTCCTCCGTAATCTTCAATCATCCTTGAATGAGTTCGCTCATAAATCATCCCGATACACAGGAACAGGGCGCCTGTTATAATACCATGATTTATCATCTGGAGTATTCCACCCTCGATGCCGTTCTGGTTTAAAGTAAATAGGCCAAGTGTCACAAAGCCCATATGGCTGACACTGGAGTAGGCGATAAGTCTCTTCATGTCTTTCTGCATCAATGTGACATAGGCACCGTAGATTATCGCAGTAACAGACAGAACAAGCAGTGGAATAGAAAGTACCTTTACTGCATGGGGAAACATAGGAAAAGAAATTCTCAAAAAACCATATGCGCCCATCTTAAGCAGAATCCCTGCAAGTATAACGCTTCCGGCTGTGGGCGCTTCTGTATGTGCGTCTGGGAGCCAGGTATGTATTGGAAACATGGGCATTTTCACTGCAAATGCAGCAAAAAAGGCCAAGAACAGCCATAATTGAAGTCCGGCGGGATAGCTCACCCTGGAAAGTGCTAATATATCAAAAGTCTTGCCACCTGCATTGTAGAGCACAATTATTCCGACCAGCATAAGAACGCTGCCAGCCAGCATAAAAAGGACAAACTTCACCGCAGCGTATATCCTTTGGCGACCACCCCACACACCTATCAAGAGAAACATCGGTATGAGGGTGAGTTCCCAAAAGATATAAAAAAGGAAGACATTAAGTGAAACAAAAATTCCAATCATTGCAGTTTCCATTATTAAAAGAGATATATAAAACTCTTTTGTCTTTGTCTGGATTGCCTTCCACGATACTGATACGCAAAGAATGCTTAAAATTGTGACTAGAATTATGAATAATACGCTGATTCCATCTACACCAACCTTGTAGTTTATATTCCATGCCGGTATCCATGAACGGATTTCAACAAACTGCATTTTGTAGGTTGTCTTATCGAAATACTTGTAAATAGGAAGTGTAACAATAAACGTTGCAACCGTAATCGCTAGAGCAAGCCATTTTATAAGAGCTCCTCTTCCTAAGAATAGAATAATAAGAGCCCCAGCCAGCGGTAGAAAAATGCTTACCGTCAGTATTGGATAATCGAGATTATTAATTATAATTCCTTCCATCTCTCACCTTCTTAAGGTAACACCATTACAATTATAATTACAGCAATGACTCCCGCGACCATAAGCATTGCATAGTGTTGAATCTGACCACTCTGAACTTTCTGCATCTTTCTGCTACATGCCATAGCCAATTTGCCTACCCCATTGATGGTCCCATCTACGACAACGGTATCTATTTTCTTCAAATAAACCGCAACTCTCATTATGGGTTTCTGAATAATAAATTCATAAATCTCACCAATAACATTGTACTCTAAACTTGCCATCGGTTTATTTATAAACCACATAAATGCTTTTGCACTCTTCCTTGGAAACCAGTCCGTATCCAAACTAATCGTATTTTTACACCAAAGCTTTTTAAGCAGCAGGAAAAAACCAAGTTGTGTAAATAGCAGTATCTGCAAAGTCTCCCAGGTATGATATGCAGTATAAGGTTCGAAATGGACAGAATAAGGGAGTAGTGCATAAAGGGGCTTGTAGAAAACTCCGAGTCCAATACAGAAAAGTGAGCTAATTATCATGGCAAGCTCCATATTCCATGGTGGTTCCTTCGCTTTAATACCCTGATCCTTGCCAAACCATATGAAATACGGCACCTTTAGACCTGTATGAAGAAACGTTCCTGCAGAAGCGAGCATGAGCGCCATAAATGCCCAAGTTAAATGCGCTTCACCAAAGGCAGTAACAGTCATGGATTTGCTCACAAAACCGCTAAAAAGGGGAAATGCAGAAATGGAAAGACCCCCGATTACGGTATAAATCATTGTTCTCGGCATAGTTTTATAGAGACCGCCGAGTTCTGTCAATTTTGCTGTCCCTGTCATGTAGAGCACTGAACCTGTTCCCATAAACAAGAGAGACTTATACAGGATATGGCAGAAGGCATGTGCCACAACTCCGTTTATAGCCATATGGGTTCCCAGTCCAACACCGGCAACCATATAGCCTACCTGACTGATAATGTGATATGCCAGAAGCCTGCGGGCGTCATTCTCAAGCACTGCATAAACCACACCATAAATTGCCATAACAACACCCAAAACAATCAGAATCTCTGAACCTGCACAGATCCGGATCAGTGCATAGACGGCGGTTTTAGTAGTGAAAGCACTCATGAAAACTGCTCCGGTCACAGTGGCTGCAGGATATGCATCAGGAAGCCAGGCGCCAAACGGAGGGACAGCCGCATTAACAATAAGTCCTATTAGAATGAGAAATGAAGCTAGACTCTGTGGATCAGCAGGCCACCAACCATGAAATGGTGAATATTGTATTGTCAAATCACCACTTAAAGAATATTGAAGTATTATACCAGCCAGCAGAATCAGGCCACCAGCAACATGCCATAAAAGATACCTGAAACCAGCATGGACGGAAGACTTTGATTTCCTATACCATACTAGAAAGACCGATGAAAAAGCCATCATTTCCCAGAATAGGAATAAGCTGAGGAAATCACCCGCAAGAGTCACTCCAAGTGAACCTCCAACATAGTAAAATGCAGCAAGCTGTTCACCATCATTCTTTACATGGATAGAATAGATTACCCCTATCACACCCATGATTGCGAATATATAAGCGAAGACCTTGCTCAGCTTATCCACATTTCCAAAGGTTAATTTCCAGTCTAAAAACTCATAAACACCAAAGGTACCATGAGGCATATTGACAACAGCAAAAAAGGCTAAGAGAGCAATCAAAAGCATATAGCCTTGCCTTACCCTGCCTTTGAGCAAAGGTATGAGGAGTCCTCCTATGAGATAAAATGCTGAAGGATGTACAAATTCCAAACTAAACATCTCCCTCATCATAATAATTCTCATGCTGCATAAGCCCAAGATGACCTATCCATTTAGATACTACAATAATCAACACACATGCGATAAAGCCAAATAAAGACCAGAATCCGGGGATTTCGTCCCCAAAAAAATGTACCTCGTGGCGTGGGATAAAAAAATCAGTTATGATGAGTAAAATGAGTACACCATAAGCAATTCGCCTTACTTTTTTTGTTCGAAGTACCTCTACGATCTCTAATAATTTCATCGGATGACCATTTTAGCTAATTGCACTATAAAGTCGGGGTATAGACCCAATACAACACTTACTATTGCAGTTAAAGAGAGAGGCACCACTAGAAACGGGTTTTCTTTAACTTCCTCATGTTTATGTAAATCGTGATTATGATTCTCAGCTTCTGAATTTTCCGTTTTAAAGAATGCCTTGTATACAATCGGAGCAAAGTATGCAGCATTAAGAAACGAACTTGCCAGCAGAACAGTGAGAACCGCTAAACTATGACTCTCCATGGCACCGATTACAAGATACCACTTTGTAATAAACCCAGATACAGGAGGAATCCCTATCATGCTCAATGTAGCAATGGTAAAGGCAGCCATCGTCCAGGGCATTTTTTTCCCTATCCCATTTAACTGACTGACTTCAGTCTTATGTGATGAGACATATATTGAGCCGGCGCAAAAAAAGAGAGTGATCTTTGAAAAAGCATGATTAGTGATATGTATTATTCCACCTATCATGGCGCTGGGAGTAAGCAGCGCTGCTCCTAAAATAATATATGAAAGCTGGCTTATTGTTGAGAATGCCAAACGCTCTTTCAGGTTATCCCTGCTCAGGGCAAGAAGAGATGCGATGATGATGGTGAATGATGCAAATGTGATAACGAAGACATCCACACCAATATCCTTCATGAGGTTAGCACCGAAAACAAAGAAAATGACTCGTAGGACAGTAAAAACCCCTGTCTTGACCACGGCAACAGCATGAAGCAGTGCGCTGACAGGAGTGGGAGCCACCATGGCCGCTGGAAGCCAGCCGTGAAAGGGCATAATTGCACACTTGGCAAACCCAAAAAGGAAAAGAACGAAAATCACATAAAGCAGTTCCGGATGGACCGATTGAACATCTGTAGGAAAGATCCCAGCTTTTGAAAACTCAAGTGTACCTGTAAGATTATAAGTAAGAATTATAGCCGCGACCAAAAAAGCTTTGGCAGCACCCAACAGGTAAATGGCATATTTCCTCGCTCCGCTTTTTGCCTTGGCTGTACCTTTGTGAGCAACAAGTGGATAGGTAATAATAGTCAAGCCTTCATAGAAGAGGAACATGGTAAATAGGTTTGCTGAAAATGCCACACCGATTGTACAGGAAAGTGCTACTGCGAAACAGGCGAAATAACGTGTTTGAGAGCCCTCATTCGTAGATCGCATATAGCCAATAGAATAAATGGACGTTGCAATCCAGAGTAACGAGGCACCCATTGCAAACAAAAGCCCAAAAGCATCAACCCTGAAACTAATTTCTATGCCAGGCAGAAGGGTGAACAGTGAATATGAAATTACTTTTTTATCATACACCACATCCGGGATCATGGATAGTACAATAACCAGTTTTATTGCTCCAGCGATTAGAGACCAGGATTCTCTAATGTTCGGTTTTTTTCCCACAAAAATGATGAGCAAGGCTCCTATAGCAGATACCAAGACCGCCACCAAAGGTTTTATGGATACAATCGTTTCCATCAGTAAAGGTTAATTCTTCATCAAATTTATTTCGTCAATATTCACCGTTTGGCGATTTCGGTAGACAGCAATAATTATCGCCAAGCCCACCGCTACTTCGGCGGCAGCAAGGGTCATGACAAGAAAGACAAAGACCTGCCCATCCACACTGTTGTAATACCTTGAAAAACCTACCAAAGCCAGATTGACCGCGTTCAGCATCAATTCGATGGACATGAAGATGGTAATAGCATTACGCCGAAACAAAACACCCAACACACCAATGGAAAAAAGGGCCAAGCTCAATGCAATGACATGTTCTAGAGGAACAACCATCAGATCTTCCTTTTGGCCAAGTAGACCGTTCCGATCAGTGCAACGAGTAGCAAGAGAGAAGCGACTTCAAAAGGGAGTAGATATTTTGTAAAAAGTGCCTCTCCAAGTGAGTAGACACCTCCCGCAGAAAATCTCCCCTCTGGCTGATGCAACGCACTTGAATCATTTAGCAAGAGGAGAAAAACCCCGAGAAAGAAAAGAACAACTAGAAATATGGACAATCCTCTCTGCAAATACTTAAAATGCTCCAGAGCCTTTTCCCGTCCCAAATTGAGTAGCATAATAACAAACAAAAATAGTACCATGATAGCACCAGCATAAATGAATACTTCAAGAACAGCAAGAAAATATGCTTCAAGAAGAAGGTAGATTATCGCCAGCGAGAAAAAACAAAGCACCAGTAAAAGGGCACTATAAACAACATTTTTATTCAGCACCACCAAGACCGCTGATCCAACGGCTATTAAAGCAGCAATATAAAATAGGAGCGGGAGTGACATATTATATCTGAATAAAATCCTGACCGATATTTAAGTCGCAGGCTTTTTGCTTTTATCTGTTCGGGAATAATAGTTTTGGTTTTTAGTCAACTCATATACTTCTAAAAGTCCCTCCCTATCGATGAGAAGATCCTCTCTGGAATAAGCAGAAAAGTCGTAAATCTCTGTCAATTCAATGGCTTCTTCCGGACAAGCCATTTCACAGAAACCACAAAAAATACATTTTAGAAGATCAATGTCAAACTTGACTGGGTATCTTTCCTTTCCTCCTTCCCAAGGAGCAGGACCGGGGACAATATAGATGCAGTCAGCGGGACAAGCTGCGGAACACATTTCACAAGCTACACACCGAATACGACCGTCAGGATACTTATTCAGGCGGTGAAGTCCACGATATCCATCTGGCGGAACGTACTTTTCATCTGGGTATTGAATGGTTACTTTTCTTTTAAAGAAATACCGTAATGTTACCATTAAACCCTTGATCAATGCGGGGAAATAAAGTCTATCCCAGAATGTTGGTTCGTAGGATTTAGTAATAATTGCCATTAAACCACCGACTTGATGGTAAGATATCCAGCTGTGACAAATATGTTAAAAAGTGCAGTGGGAAGCATAACTTTCCATCCCAGTTTCATTAATTGATCATACCGGAAACGTGGAAACGTCCATCGAACCCAAATGAAAAGAAATAGAAAAAAGCCCATCTTTAAAATAAAAGCCAGGACAGATAGCGCTGTTCCCCAATTGCCTAGCATAGTTTCATTTATTAAAGGGAAATCCCATCCGCCAAAAAATAGCGTAACCGTTAAAGCTGCTGCTGTGATCATATTGGCATATTCAGCCATAAAAAACATGGCAAATTTCATACTGCTGTATTCCGTATGATAGCCTCCCACCAACTCTTGTTCCGCTTCTGACAAATCAAAAGGCAGTCGGTTGGTCTCAGCATAGACTGCTACCAAAAAGATAACAAAAGCCAAAGGCTGTTTAAATACATTCCAAGATAAAAAGTAACCCTGTTGATCAGCAATAATGTCATTCAATTTCAATGATCCTGATAGTAAAATAATACTCACCACCGCCAATCCCATGGCTAATTCATAACTGATAAGCTGTGCAGATGAACGAAGCCCGCCAAGCAGAGAATATTTACTATTAGATGACCAGCCCGCCAATACGATGCCATAGACGCCAATACTGGTCAGGGCAAGGATGTATAAAATTCCCACATTCACATCTGCCACCTGAAGAGCAATCTCCCGCCCTAAAATTGTAATCGAAGAACCAAATGGAATCACCGCAAAAGTCATGAGGGCTGGAATAAGGAGAATTGCCGGGGCGAGAATAAAAATTGGTTTATCAACGCCTGCCGGAATAAATTCCTCTTTCATAAGAAATTTGATACCATCTGCAATAGGTTGAAGAATTCCCTTCGGTCCCACGCGATTAGGACCGAGCCGTCCCTGCATAAAAGCGGAGACCCGCCTCTCTGCATATATCAATATGAGCACAGTAAGCATAGTGGCTGCAAATACAACTAAAACTTTAACAAGAATAATTATAAAACCTAAAAAATCCATCAGGTTAACGCCATTCCCTGAGTCCCAATTTTGAACAATGAAATCCCTGAATAATTTGGAAACTGATCACCCATTTTTTTAATCACCTCGCCCAAATCAGCAAAATATTCAGACTCTTTGTGCAAAGCATTTCTAACCAACATAAGGATTTCCCAATCTGGTTTAGAGTCACCTTTTGTGGCTAGGGATGGACGTAACCATTGGATACGGCCTTTGTCATTAGTGATGGTCCCCTCCCGTTCAAATGGAGCCAATCCTGGAAGCACTATATGTGCTGATTTGGCTAATTCCGTCATGGCATAGCTCTGGACAATTACAAAATCCATCTTTGCCAAGATATCTTTCCAACTATCATCCAACTTTCGATCAACACCATCATCCAAAATGTATAATCCACGAATATCGCGAGTCTTGATTATGGAAGTAAAATCTTTTACCAAATCACCACAAATATCATTCACACCCCTGAGATTAGGTGAACGATCAGCACTAATCCGAAATTTTGTTGGGAAAGTAATCTCTTCACCTGTTATTGGTGGTAGGTAGCCCAGGGTTTCCTTCATCAAAAGGCCCAGTAAATAATTTGATTCATTTGTGTGAAAGGGAGAAACAATACCGGCAGTTTTCTCTTTGGATTTCTCTATTAAATCTGCTGTTTTTTTTATCGCTTCATCCCAATCAAGCACATTAAAAGATTTACCATTTCGCACCATAGGGTGACTAATCCGTTCAATTTTTTCAAAGCGATGAAAGCCATACCGTCCAATATCGCACATGAAGTAACCATTCACATCTTGATTCTCTCTTGCGGTCAATCGAAAAATCTGATCTTGTTGAGAAAATACATCTACATTACAACCGACACTACAATCCTGGCAAATTGAAGGTTTTTGCTCCAGATTCCAAATACGGTTTTTATGGATGTAATCTGTGCTTAGTAACGCTCCAACAGGACAAATATCAGCCACATTACCTGCTAATAGATTATCTAAAGGCTTGTCTTCAAGCGCTGCGATTTTTGAGTTGTATCCACGGGCTTCAACAAATAATTCACTGGTACCTGAAATTTCCTGTGTGAAACGAACACAACGACTACATAGAATACAGCGATTGTGGTTAATAACAATCTGGGAGCCAAGATATTCATTTGGACGTACTCTTTTTTCTTCCTCGAATCGGCTGTGGGCATTGCCAAATTTGAAAGAGTAATCTTGAAGATAGCATTCACCGGCCTGGTCACATACAGGACAATCGAGTGGATGATTTAAAAGTAGAAATTCCAGTATATTTTTTCTCTCTTTGACCACGAGTTCATTCTGCGTATAAACCACCATATCATACTTACCGTTTACTTTGCGGTCCGAATGTACTTCCCCAACAAATGTGTTGCATGATACTTGCAGTTTGGACATTCCTTCTACCTGCACAAGACACATCCTGCAACTTCCCACAACTTCTAGAGCTGGGTGGTAACAGTAGTAAGGTATTTCTATCCCACTGGCGATAGCTGTTTCCAGAATCGTGGTACCACTTTCAACCTGAATTTCTTTATCATCTATTTTCAATAGGGGCATCAGGCAACTACCTTTTCTTTGGGCAAATATGCCAGGAATTCATCCTTAAACTTTTCCACAAAACTTCTTACAGGCCAGGCTACTGCTTCACCAAACGGACAGATGGTCTTGCCAAAACTTCCCTTTGAAAAATCAATAAGGCCCCCGATGTTATCCGTGATCTCAAAAATCATGTCAATATCTTTTGGTGTGCCACCACCATTAACTAAACGTGTAAGCATTTTCACCAACCATCCAGTACCCTCTCTACAAGGAGTACATTGGCCACAGGACTCATGAGCATAAAACCGGGCGATATTGAGACAGGCCTGGACCATATCTACTGTTTCATCCATAACAATGACGCCAGCGGATCCCAGCATGGTTTTCTTTTCTACCAATTCGTCAAAATCCATGTTCACGTCCAAGGCTTCTTCAGCCGTCAAGATCGCGGAAGAAGAACCGCCAGGAAAAACAGCTTTTAATTTCTTGCCATCAGGTATACCACCTGCCCTTTCAAAAATCAGGTCTTTAAGAGCAATACCCATAGGTTCTTCAAAAACGCCAGGATTGTTAACCCGGCCCGAAATACAAAATAATCTCGGCCCCGGTCCTTTTTCAGGACCGATAGATTTAAACCAACTTGCCCCACGAGTGATAATATGGGGAATACAGGAAAGAGTTTCAACATTATTCACAATCGTAGGGCTTTGCAAATAACCCTCGATTGCTGGAAAAGGAGGCTTTATCCTAGGCCACCCTCGTTTTCCTTCAAGGGATTCAATTAATCCAGTTTCTTCACCACAAATATAAGCGCCTGCTCCACGGTGGATGACAACATCAAGATTATAATTTGAACCAAGAATATTTTGACCCAAAAGATTACTCTCATATGCTTCATCTACAGCCATCTCCAGCATTTTAAATTCTTTGTAAAATTCTCCTCGAATATAAATGAATGATGTCTGACAGCCGATGGCATAGGCAGCAATTATCATCCCCTCCAGCATTTGATGAGGTACTTTATTCATGAGTAATCTATCTTTAAATGTACCTGGCTCACTTTCATCTGCATTATTAATTAAGTATTTTGGTTTATCAGTGTCCTTTGGGATAAATCCCCATTTTATACCCGCTGGAAAGCCTGCACCGCCTCTGCCCCGAAGATTTGAATCTTTTACTTCTTGAGTAACTTCAGCAGGATTCATTTTTAAGACTTTCTCAAGAGCAGTGTATCCCCCGACACTTTTGTAAAATGAAAGTGTATGGCAATCTTTCTGATGAATATGTTCAGTCAGAACTGGTTCAAAATCACTCATGGGATAGAATCCAACAACTTATCTAATTCATTAATTGAAAGTCCTTCGTGGTAGTCGTTGTTGATTTGAATCACAGGAGCAGTCCCGCATGAACCGAGGCATTCAACTTTCAATAAAGTAAATTTACCATCAGATGTTGTCTCTCCCGGCTTTGTCCCATACTTTTGAGTGATATGATCAACAAAGTCATCAGCCCCATTTAAACTGCATGAGAGTGTCTGACATACCTGAAGTTTATTAGTACCCAGAGGACGGCGAAAAAACATGGTATAAAAAGATACGCAATCCATAACCTCAGCCGGATGTATCTCAGTATATTGCGCCACTGCATCAATGATTGCGCCCGTAATAAATCCCTCCTGTGTTTGCGCCAGGTGAAGCAGAGGCAGTGTTGCCGATCGTTTATCAGGATATTGGGAAAGTATTTTTTCCATTCTACCCGAATCAGTGAAAATAAATTTTTGCTTGGGAGTGCCATTGGAGTTCATCGATCTAATTCTCCAGCGATAACATTTATACTGCCGATGATTGCCGGAGCATCCGAAAGCATATGTCCTTCAATAAGTTTTGAAAAAATTGAATAGTTCATCAATGAGGGAGGTCGTGTGCGAACACGATAGGGAGTTCGATTTCCATCGCTCACAATATAAAAACCTAGTTCACCATTAGGCGATTCAGTTGGTACATAAGCTTCACCAACTGGCGGTGTCATGCCTCTGTTGGGCATGGTCACTTCAAAATGATAGATCAAGCCTTCGATGGAGTTGTATACTTCATCCTTGGGTGGAAGGCTATATCCTAAGCCCGGATCTACAATTACATCACCTGAAGGCATTTTCTCCAACGACTGACGACATATCTTTATACTCTGGCGAATTTCCTCCATCCGCACCAAATATCGATCAAATACATCACCATTTAAAGCAATGGCTACATCAAATTCAAAATCTTCATAGCTAGAATATGGCTCGTTCACTCTAATATCCCACTCGATACCTGTTGCTCTCGCCATTGGACCAGTGATACCATACGAGATTGCATCCTCCTTGGAAATGATACCAATTTTTTTGGTCCGATCTTGCCATATTCGGTTCTTATTCAATAATGTTTCAATATCATTGGCCACTTTATCAACTTCATCGAGAACTTTTAAGACTGCCTTGTCATATCCATCGGGGATATCCCTCATCAAACCACCCACAAGGGTGTAACTGGTTGTAAGGCGAGTTCCTGTGGCTATTTCAAAAAGATCGTATATATCCTCCCTCAGTTTGAAGCCATAAAGGAATGCTGTCAGGGCACCCAAATCTACGGCCAGCATACCTACATTTAACAGATGATCAGCTATGCGGCTCAATTCACACATAAGTACTCGGATATATTCAGTACGTTTGGAGACTTCTATTCCAATTAATTTTTCAGCTGCTAAGGCATATGCAACATTGTTACAGAGAGGAGACAGGTAGTTCATGCGGTCTGTAATAGTAATATATTGATTGAAATCCAGGTCTTCTCCCAGTTTTTCAAAGCCAGAATGGAGATAACCGATTTCTGGTGTTGCTTTTGTAACAGTTTCACCATCCAATTCCATAATTATTCTCAGTGTTCCATGGGTCGAGGGATGTTGAGGTCCAAAATTTAGAACCATTTTATCAGTTTCGAGTGGCAGTTCAGTTACTCTGGTCATTCTTAACTTTTCTTTTTTTGTATGCCCCGGTCTACCACAGGAAAATCACTTCTCTCTTTGCGTCCCAATCTGGGATAATCCTTTCTCAAAGGGTATCCCTCAAAATCATCCGGATTCATGATACGGATTAAATTAGGATGTCCTTCAAATTTTATACCGTATAAATCAAACACTTCCCTCTCCTGCCAGTCTGCCGTTTTCCACAAAGATTCTACGGAAGGTAATGACGGTTTTTCCTCAGGGATATAGGCTTTTACTGTTAATCTCTCCCCTGTCTGGTGACATAATAAATGGTAAGACACAGCAAAGCGCTCATATCCACCCAGAGTTAGATTATCAATTGCGGTGAGGTCAGCCAAGAAATTGAAACCATCGGCTTTTAATTTGGTCAGCAACGTCAAAATATCCGGGCCTCTCACATGCAAGATCTGTTCCCCCGCGAATTCTGTCATATCCAAAACCGCCTCAGGGAAATTTTCTTTTATCTTAGATAGTATATTCGCTGCTGTCATTTATTTGGCTGGTGCAGGGGCGTAATCAGCCAATTTTTCCTTGCCCACCAAATCCTGAAGTTTTATAAACCCTTCAACAACACCCTCTGGCCGCGGTGGGCATCCCGGAACATAGACATCCACTGGAATAAATTGATCAATACCTTGGATCACGCTATAGGTATCAAATACTCCTCCGGTAGAAGCGCAGGCACCCATGGACATAACCCATTTCGGTTCCGGAATTTGTTCGTATATGCGAATGAGGACTGGCATCATCTTGATAGAAATTCTACCGGCAACAATAAGAAGATCTGATTGCCGGGGCGAAAAACGAATTGCTTCAGCACCAAAACGGGCTAAGTCTGTACGGGCAGCTAAAACAGCCATGAATTCAATCCCACAACAGGCAGTACCAAAGGGCATGGGCCAAAGCGAATTTTTCCTGCCCCAGTTTATGGCACTCTCCAAGGTCGTAGTCAGAACATTCGATTTGATATCATCTTGAACCATGGTTATCTAAAATTATATGGTTTCAAAAACAAATATTCGGAGCATTTCCCTGCTTTTGCCAATCTTTGGATTCCCCAATTTTTTTCCAACTATTCCCATTCTAGAACCCCATTCCGCCAAGCATATACAAAACCAAAAGTAAGGATAACAAGGAAAATAACCATTTCAAAAAAAATGAAGGGTCCCATAGAAAGAAAATCTTTGAACACAACAGCCCAAGGGTATAAAAAAATAATTTCAATGTCAAAAATAATGAAAAGGAGAGCAATTAGAAAAAACCGGATCGAAAATCGGATTCTTGTTTCACCAACCTGATCCACTCCAGACTCATAGGGCATCATCTTAATGGGGTTGTAGATTCGGGGACCCACTAAATGCGTTACAATGAGACTCACGAAAACGAACCCTGAAACAAGGATAAAAACAATGAGAATAGGTAAGTAATTTTCAATCATGATAAGAGTTAAATTTACTTGTTCCTAAGAATCAGACCTACAATTTTCAACCCAAATTTGATCTATCTTCAATACCTTCAGGCAAACTATAAAAAAATATTGAACAGTGATAAATAGTTAATGACAAAACCCGTATTTTTCTTTTTATAATTAAATACTCTGGTAATAAAATCTCAAAGAATTTGTTATCCATTCTGCAATTGGTGTCCAATAAATTCCTAAAAGCAGAGTGGGAACAGCTAAAGTGATTATCAGAGTGGATTCAAGGACAGAAGGGAACAAGAGTTTCTTTTTTGATTCTCCTTCAAAAAACATCACTTTCACCACATGCATATAGTAATACAAAGAGATCACACTATTCACTGCACCAGCAAATACAAGCCAGTAAAAACCCGGACCTGCTTTTATCACCGCAGCAAAGAGATAAAATTTTCCAATGAATCCTGCGGTAGGAGGAATCCCCGTCAGAGAAAGCATAAATAACGCCATAACGATGCCTACAATAGGCATCTCCCACCCTAAACCGCGAAAATCCTCAAAGGTCTCCCCCCCCGTCTTATTCTTTACAATAATTACAACAAAAAAAGCACCAAGGTTCATAAAGAGATACATTACTAAATAAATCATTATTGCAAAAACGCCGTTCCCAGAAAGAATAGGCATCGCCATGAGCATGTATCCCGCATGGGCGATGCTGGAGTATGCAAGCATTCTCTTTACGCTTGACTGCTGAATCGCCACCAGATTCCCAAGGGTCATGGTCGCTACCGATATACCAGCCAAAACCTGTGGCCAGGGTATGGTTGAAATTCCATTCCCAGAGTCGAGAAGTAATCCAGCATCAGTGAATAGCACATGAAAGAAACGAATTGCCAAGGCAAAGCCAGCCGCCTTTGGAGCTACAGAGAGATACGCTGTTACCGGAGTTGGAGCACCTTCGTACACATCCGGTGTCCAAAAATGGAAAGGTACAGCAGAAATTTTATATCCAAACCCGGCAAGAATAAAAATCGAAGCTATAATCAAAGCAAAATGGGAAGAAGTATCCAACCCAGCGAGTGCATTTTGTATCTCGAAGAATTTTGTGGTCCCTGTGAGACCAAATAAGATGCTCAAACCAAAAAGCATCAAACCAGAAGAAAAAGCTCCATAGATTACATATTTGAGTGAAGATTCATTGGAGCGCTGATCCTTTTTCAAATACCCTGCCAAAATGAAGGATGAAATAGAGACAACTTCAATAGAAAGATATACCATGATTAGATCGATAGCGGAAACCATGAGAAACATGCCAAAGACCATTATGGCAATTAATGTGTAATATTCTCCGGTTCGGTAATTCCTTAACTCATTGCTTTTACGACTAATAAGAATAACAAACAGGGTTGAAAAAATTATAATCGTTTTAAAAAACTGAGCGAATGGATCCAGTGCAAGTGAATCTAAAAATAGAGTTATGTTCCTTTCCGCACTTGTGAACCAATTTGCGAATAGAGTTAAAATTAAACCTGCAAAAACCAAAAGACCAACTCTCTGACTCTCAGACGGTTTTGTTAGAAGATCATAGATAACAGCAGTTAAAATGATAGTTACAAGAAGGAGTTCCGGCCAGTAATAGCTTAAACTTTGCAGGTTATTCATAAAAGCATATTCTCCAGATTAAGGGATAACAGCAAAGTTTCCTATCAGCACAACCTGATCAATTAAAACCGACATAGTCTCCTTGATCATATTCAGGAACGGCCCCGGATACACTCCCAGAATCAAAGTAATTACCGCTAAAGGAATCAGGGTAAACAGTTCACGTCCGTCAATTTCAGACAGACCGGAATATTTTTCATTTAATTCACCAAAGAATATCCGTTTGTAGGCGGACAGGAAATAAGCAGCGTTTAACACAATTCCCAGAGTAGAAATTATCACAATCACCCTGAAAACAGGGAATGCACCCATAAAACACATGAATTCACTGATAAAACCAGACAGCCCCGGAAGCCCAAGCCCAGCCATAAAAGCTACCATAGTTACACCAGCGTAAACAGGCATCTGCTTCGCCAATCCACCAAACCCGTCGATATCACGATGATGTGCGCGATCATAAATAACTCCCACCAGGATGAACAACATAGCTGAAATGGTACCATGGTTAAACATTTGGAAAACTGCACCAGTGATTCCGGCTTGAGCAGCAATGTAATTCTCTCCATGAAGACCGGAAGCGGCGATGACTGCGGCCATTCCCAGCATTGCAAACCCCATATGATTGATACTTGAGTAAGCGACCAGTTTCTTTAAATCCTTTTGTGCCAATGCACACATAGCGCCCCAGATTATATTGATCAACCCCAGAACTGCTAAAGCACCAGCAAACCAGAAAACCGCATCCGGAAGCATGGGATAGTTGATTCGAAGAATACCATAAATTCCCATTTTCAACAGGACACCAGCAAGAATTACAGAAACAGCAGTTGGAGCTTCCACATGCACCAAGGGGAGCCAGGTATGGAATGGAAACACCGGTATTTTTATTGCAAATCCTACAAAAAGAAGAACCCAAATTACCTTGATGGCACTCATGCCCCACCATAATGAACCATCCAAAGCGCTTGGAGCTGACTCTATAAGCTCGGGGATACTGAATGTATATCCGCATGTGAAATACAGAGATAAAATTGCTATCAGCATGAGTACAGATCCCACTAAAGTGTACAAGAAAAACTTTATAGCGGCGTATTCCCTCTGGGGGCCGCCCCACATACCAATGAGGAAATACATGGGCAAAAGCATTAGTTCCCAAAAGACAAAGAATAAGAAGAAATCTAAAGCCAGAAATACACCGATCATTCCCGTATCAAGAAGCAGGAACAAAGCAAAATATCCTTTTACGCCTCTATCAATTTTCCAACTTACAAAAATGCATAAAAATGAGAGCAACGGAGTAAGAATAACCATAGGAAGGCTTAATCCATCTACACCCAGAGCATAGGAAATATTAAAAGACGGGATCCATGCAACATTTTCCATAAACTGGAAAGATCCGGTTGCGGAATCAAAGTTCAACCAAAGCATAATTGCCAGCCAGAGCTGAAGTCCCGTAGATACCGCTGCTACAATTTTAATAACCTCTACTTTATTCCTCGGAATTAATAGAATGGCCACCATCCCTGCTACAGGTAGCCAAATGAGCCAACTAAGTATGTTTGATACCATTTTTTATCCTTTACACATTTTGTCTCAAAGGTCTAAACCATTGTTTGAACAATCACAATCAGAATTACTCCAAACAGAGCGAATAGAATATAATTTTGAAGCCGTCCAGTCTGCAGATTTCTCAAGATATCCCCTAACCGATTGGCAGTACGTCCTGTTCCATCCACTATGCCCTGATCAAGACCATCATAATCCACCTTTCCAATTAAATCTGCGAACCATTCTGTAAATTTTCCAAATCCATCAACAACATATTTATCATAAAGATCCCAATCCAAAAATGCAATTTTATCTGCTAACTTCAAAACCGGAGTATAGATAAACCGTGCATATAGTTCATCCACATAAAATTTGTTTAATGATAAACGATGTAATGTGGAAAATTTATTTGCATAACGCTCCGCAGACAGCTTTCTCTTGAGATACATTTGCCATGCTAAAAAAAATCCAAGTCCGGCCACCAGCACTGATATTATCATAGCTGGAAGATGACTGTGGTGAATCCCTTCAGCAATAGCATGAGCAGATGGAGCTCCATGAACGAGGGAAGTTTTTGCTTCAATGACATAGGTAAACCACCCCTGGTCAGAAAATGGATTGAAATATGGAAGCGTGTAAAAAATGAAAAAACTTAATGTGGCTAGCAGTACCAGGGGAAAGGTCATTTCCTTCGGGGATTCATGAATTTCCTCAATGAGTTCCGGCATTCGAGGTTCATTATGGAATGTCATATACATTAATCGAAACATATAAAAAGCTGTCAACAAAGCTGCGCTGAATCCAAAGATTGGCAGAAGGAAATGTTCAGGATGGTGGTTTGCAAACGATAAACTGCCGGAAAGGATAGCATCTTTGGAGAGAAACCCGGAAAAAAACGGAACTCCTGCAATCGCCAATGTACTTACCAACATAGCCCTGTAGGTTGTTGGCATCCGGCTTTTGAATCCACCCATGTTGCGCATGTCCTGCGGGTCTGTTTCATGATCGTTCTTTTTATGAAGAGCATGATGCATAGCATGAATCACACTTCCAGAACCATAAAAGAGATTTGCCTTGAAAGCAGCATGAGTCACAAGATGGAAAAATGCCGCTACATATGCACCTGTTCCCACAGACATGATCATAAATCCAAGCTGGCTCACCGTTGAATAAGCCAAAACTTTTTTGATATCATTCTGGGTAATTGCAATTGTGGATGCAAACAGGGCTGTAAACCCGCCAATGTAAGCGACAAAAACGAGAGCGTCCGGTGTCATAATTGGAAACAGCCGAACCATCATAAAAACCCCCGCTGCAACCATGGTTGCAGCATGCATCAAAGCAGAAACGGGAGTGGGACCCTCCATGGCATCCGGAAGCCAGATATGCAAAGGGAATTGGGAAGATTTACCCATTGCGCCTATAAACAGGCCAATCCCTGCCATGGTGAGCAAAGTGCCAGCCAAATTACCATCAGCCACACTTGTAAATATATCGGAATAGACTACTGAACCAACCGCAGTAAATAAAAGCATGATTCCAATAAAAAAACCGATGTCTCCTACTCTATTAGTTAGAAATGCCTTCATACCAGCATCCGCTGCAGATTTTTTCGCAAACCAGAATCCGATCAGAAGGTAGGAACTAAGCCCAACCAATTCCCAACTCATGTACAAAAGCATGAGATTATTTGAAAGGACAATCCCGTTCATACTAAAAGTAAATAAGGAAAGATAGGCGTAATAGCGAGAATAGAGCGGATCTCCGGCCATATATTTAATGGAGAAAATGTGACTCATACTGGAGATAAGTGCCACCACTAACAGCATGGTGATAGTAATATTGTCTACCAAAAATCCTAACTGAATATTAAAATCACCGAGGTTGATCCAAGTGAAGGATGATTCCACTTGAAAATCCGGATCGTAACTGAAAATCATCCCGGCAAACATCGCCATGGAAAGAGCCAGTGTGAAAAGTACAGCCCCGATGGACACCCAATCACCTTGACGGGGAAGCCGTTTTCCAAAGAAAATATTAATCAGGAAAGCTGCGAGGGGAAGGAAAAATATGAACAGAGAATATTCAATAAAAATATTCATCGTTTTAATTGACTCGCTTCATCCACATTAATGGAATTATAATTGTTATATAAATTAATAATTATTGCCAAGGCTACTGCAGCTTCCACCGCCGCCATAATGATTACAAAAAGAGCAAAAACATGCCCGTTAAAATTCATACCGCCGAACCGGGAAAAAGCAAGAAAGTTTACATTGGCTGAGTTCAAAATGAGTTCCACTCCCATGAGAACTGCCACAGCGTTTCGACGGGTAATAACGGCAAAAAGTCCCAGTGAAAAAAGCGCAGCAGCGATAAAAAGATAATTTTGCAGCTGGTCCATTAATTTGCCTTCCTGGATAACATTGCTGCACCTATGAGCGCTGAAAGAAGCAAAACAGATGCTACCTCAAAAGGAAGCAAATACTCAGTCATCAACAACCTTCCAATCCTCCCGACTGTCTGGGATGGCTCCTGCTGTACTATATGGAGCCAGGGAGTCTTCAATATCATCCAACCCAATATAGAGAATATCCCCATAACAATTACCGCAGCTATACCTTGATGGAATTTCGAATGGGAAATATTTACGGAAGAAATCTTATTTGTGAGCATAATTCCAAATAAAATTAAAATCAGGATACCACCGATATATATGAATACCTGTACTCCAGCTAAAAAATCTGCCCAGAGAAATACATAGAAAGCCGCGACACCAAAAAGAGTAACAACAAGCGCAAGTGCAGAGTAAAAAAGATTGGAATGAAGTACGACAATTAAGGCAGAGCCAATAGTCATGGCAGTCATGAACCAAAACAATAATTCACTCATTCCGTCTCTTCCTTTTCAGTGGGTTTCTCTGGTGTTTCAGTATCCGTATAGCGGTCGATTTCTTCCTGTGTTGCTGTAGCAAAACGATACATCAATCCCTCCCGATTGTATTCAGAAAATTCATAATCGACGGGATGTTTGGAGGAATTAGGACCCCCGGTCATAAAAATACACTCTTCAGGACAAGGATATACACAGAGATTACAATACATGCACTCCGTCATATCAATATCAAAACGATTAACCAAAAGACGCTTTTTTGTATCATTAGATGTGATACCTATATCCGTTCCTTTGGGAACTTTTATCGTTTCAATTTTGATACAATCAACCGGGCAGGCACGGGCACATTTATAACACCCGATACAATCATCCATATCCACATGGAGTTTGGATCGAATTACATTATAATCCTTATGTTCAAATCCTATATTTCGTTCCGGGCGGGGCCATTTCTCCTCCGGATATTGGAGGGTAACATTTCCTTTACGAATTCTGATCAAATGTTTGAAGGTGATACCCATACCAATCATGGAACTGGAGACTGAACTCCATAAATCGTGTAAATATTTACTCATACATCATCCTGTTAATAATGTCCAAATTCCAACACCAAAAATATTTAAAAGGGCAAGAGGCAGGAGGACCTTCCAACAAATATTCATAAGCTGATCAACCCGCAGCCGTGGAAACGTCCATCGAAACCACATCATAATAAAAATGAGCATCCCCATCTTTGAGATGAACCAGAACAGGCTCCATCCCGGGGATTCCAGAAAACCGGGAATCGGGCTGTGCCATCCTCCAAGGAATGCTACTGCGGCGACACCGCTTATGATCAGCATATTGGCATATTCACTGAGAAAAAAGAAAGCCCATCGCATTCCGGAATACTCGGTATGAAAACCTGCAACCAGTTCAGACTCTGCCTCAGGAATATCAAAAGGAGTCCGGTTCACTTCGGCAACACCGCTGATAAAAAAAATAAAAAAAGCTATAAAAGAGAAGGGATTATTAAAAAGAATCCAGTTTGGTAATATTCCTAAGGTAGTGCCATCTTGGTAGGATATAATACCCTGCATACTCAAGGTCCCTGTGAGCATAATGACGGATACAATGGAAAGGGCAACCGGAATTTCGTAACTTACAATTTGCGCCGCAGATCTCATAGCTCCGTATAATGACCACTTGTTGTTAGATGACCATCCTGCCATGATGATACCAATTACGCTGATAGATCCCACCGCAAGAATATAGAAAACTCCTATGTTTAAATCAGCAATCAGGAGATTCTGATTAAAAGGAAGAGCGGCAAGTGCTATAAAAGGGGTAACAAAAATGATAAAAGGTGCTATTATGAACAACTTACGATCGGCTAAGGTTGGGATTATATCCTCTTTTAACAAAAGTTTCAAAGCGTCAGCAACGGTTTGCAATAAACCCCATTTACCTGCATGTAACCCTGGCCCTTGACCCATTGGACCAACTCTGTCCTGCATAAAAGCCGATATTTTAAGTTCTGCATAAACAGCCACCAGGGCATTGACTGCCATGAGAAGAAAGATCGGCACGCCTGCAATGACTACCACGATTAAAAACAAAAGTGGAGATCCTGCTTCCCATAACGTCCAGGATTCAAACCACTGCATAAGATTATCAACGACCATTGATCAAATACCCTTTTATGCTCATTAACGTATTCATCGATCGATCTCTCCTAAAACAATGTCTAAACTCCCAAGAATTGCTATTACATCGGAAATCATCCATCCTTCCGCTATTGCGCTTAAGGCACTAAGGGCGGTAAACGCAGGTGACCTCAATTTAACTCTCACTGGAGTTGGTTTTCCATCGCTGATAATGTAAAAACCCAGATCTCCCCTGGGCGACTCGGTACGTTTGTAGATTGATCCTTTTGGCGGTCGGATTTTCTTTGGGACCAATTCCTGCACATCCCCTTCAGTCGGTAATTGGTTAAGAGCCTGACGAACAATTCCAATACTTTCTTTCATTTCCTGAGTTCTGACCCAGTAACGATCCCAACAATCACCAATTGTTCCCATTTGGCCAGTCCCAACAGGTATCTCAAATTCAAAGTGGTCATAAATAGAATATGGTTCATCTTTACGTAAATCCCATTTAACACCGGAACCACGCAAATTTGGCCCTGTTACCCCATAACTAACAGCTACTTCAGGTGGAAGAACACCTACATCCGCAGTACGTTCAATAAAAATTTTATTATACATTAACAGATCATCGTTTTCTTTGATTTTTGGCTCGAAATAATCCAAAAAATTATATGTCTTTTCCACAAAGCCGACCGGAAGATCATGGGAAAGGCCACCGATCCACATATAATTATAAAGAAGACGGGCACCGCAGGTCATCTCGAAAAGATCCAGGATGCTTTCACGATCCCTGAACATATAGAGAAACGGTGTAAAAGCTCCTACATCCATCCCGAAGGTTCCCAGTGCCAGAAGATGACTGGCTATACGATTCAGCTCGGCCATGATCACCCTGATGTATTCAACTTTTTCAGAGACATGGATATCCATCAATTCCTCTACCGTAACTACATAGCCAAAATTGTTGTTCATGGAACTAATATAGTCGCAACGATCGGTAAATGGTATCACTTGCTCGTAAGTCAAATTTTCACAATGCTTTTCAAAACAGCGATGGAGATAACCAATATAAGGTGTAATTTTGGACACGATTTCACCATCGGTAAGGACCTTCAGTCTCAGAACCCCATGAGTACTTGGGTGCTGCGGTCCAATATTGAGGACCATCTCATCACCGTGGACTATTCCCATTCTTCCTTCACTTTCGGAACAACAATGCCGTGAAATGTTTCCTGAGTTTCATAATCTTTCCGCAAAGGCCATCCTTCCCAATCATCGGGAAGCAGGATTCTGCGGAGATCCCTGTGACCATCAAATATTATACCGTACATATCATACACTTCCCGTTCAAACCAGTCTCCTATCCTCCAAATTTGTTCTATGGAAGGGATTTTGGGTTTATCTCTATTAACAGAAATTCGAATTTCTATTTTATGAAGATGAGTCATGGAGTGAAAATTATAGCGTACATCCATACCTTCTTCCCCCAAATCCACTCCTGTGATACACTGAAGTGAATCAAATCTTAAATCAGGATCGTCCCGCAAAAAGGCTGCTATCTCTGCCCAATATTCATGATAAATTGGAATGAAATCTGCCGGCATTTCTTCCGATTCGACTATCGATC